>Ga0256404_1000639_pt1 | contig 89997 bp, 54 predicted proteins | sample RumenRJG_01DNA_FD_185990 | JGI IMG/M metagenome (GOLD analysis project Ga0256404, IMG submission 185990) | Bovine rumen microbial communities from Lethbridge, Alberta, Canada - RJG_01 | ecosystem: Host-associated > Mammals > Digestive system > Stomach > Rumen | place: Canada: Alberta | collected... | reverse complement strand
ACCTGCTTTCCGCAGACAGTAACCATTTATATTTTAACATATATACCCACCTCTTTTGTCAAGGTGAACTTCGGTTATTTTACAAAAAATTGCTCAAAAATCCGAACTTCACTTTGTCAATTTAGGCACTTTATGCTTCTATTTTATCGGAATAGATGTCCGTAAAAAAGGACAGTAAATACCTATTAATTCTAATCTCATCGACAAACATACAATCTTATGCTATCATACATTTATGAAATAGGCAAATATTAGAGGTTTAATTATGACTTATACGTATACAACTCAAGGCTTGGTGATATAGCGCTTGCAAGCAACGGAAAGGCTTTAACAAAATTGTGGTTTGACGGACAGAAGTATTTCGGGGCTACTCTACCGAGTGAATACCGTGAAGAAACTCTACCGATTTTTGAGGAAACCGCAAAGTGGCTTGATATATATTTTTCGGGCAAAAATCCCAATTTCACACCGGCATTGTCTTTTAACACTTCACTTTTTCGTCGATTGGTATGAGAAATACTTCTTACAATTCCGTGCGGAAAAATTATGACTTACGGCGAAATTGCAGATAAAATCGCCCCCGACAAATCGGACTTGAAAAAATGTCCGCTCAGGCGATCGGCGGGGCTGTCGGGCACAATCCGATATTCCGAAGAAAGGTACCGCGCTGTAACGGAAATCGCTGAAAGTCCATTCATAATCGGCTATTTTACCTCATAGAATGTACAAAAAAGGTGGAGGTAAAATAATGAAAGATTATATCGAGCAGCGTGCCGCCGAACTTGCACAGTACATAATCGATAATAACGCCACAGTCAGAAGCGCCGCCAACGTATTTAATGTTTCCAAATCAACCGTACATAAAGACGTTCATGAGCGGCTCAAGAAAATCAATCCCGCTCTTTACCGTGAGGTACAGAAGGTTTTGGAGGTGAACAAGGCGGAGCGGCATATTCGGGGCGGACTCGCTACAAGAGAAAAGTACAAGTCAAAATCAACGATTATATAATTTTATGAATTTACATATGAGATAAAGGGAACCGTAAAATAACTTTTACAGTTCCCTTTTCAGATACCGCTCTCAGAGCCGTTTTCTCAAAGCAGACAGGGCAAAAATTCACTTTTGCCGCAAGCTCCTTACCGCATGCCTTACAATACATTTTTGCCCTCTCCTCTCCGCACAGCGCATATCATCTTTATATTTATATTTATATTTATAAATATATTTTATCAGTCCTCAATTGCCGCTTTTCTTGAATTGATTTTCTTGAATATGTCGGGGTCAAACTTGAATTTTCTTTCATATGTCATCAATCCGTTCTGCTCCTGTTCCACATCATAAAGCTGTGTGTAACAAAATCCGAGCATATTCGGATTATCAAGCAGTACATCTGTAAGCGCTTTGTAACGCTCGATAAACTCCTCCTCCGTTTTCGGTGCATCGCCGTATCCCCAGCTATTTTCATCATTAGACCAGTGTATTCCGCCGTATTCGCTCACAAAAATTGGTGCCTTACCGTCATATGTCTGTCTGTCCGGCAATGCAAAATATGCTACATCTTTTATGTCTCCCTCGATAAGTTTTTCATAATGTTCTGCAAACTTTTCTGCATCCTGTTCATAATCATGCACATCAAAAATGTCTGTTTCCACGTGAACCCAACCGCTTGAATCAATTACGGGGCGTGTGGGGTCAAGCGCTTTTGTTGTTCTGTATACCGTTCTTATAATCTCATTATCCGACGGTCTGCCGGCTGTGCCTGTTGTTTCATTGAACGGGCACCAGCCGATAATTGACGGGTGGTTAAAATCACGCTTTACGCTTTCTACCCACTCGTTTAAGAATGCGTCAACCCTACCTTCTGTTGTAATATCAAGTCCCCAGTTTGCATGCTCGCCCCAGACCATATATCCGAGCACGTCCGCCCAATAAAGAAATCTCGGCTCAAAAATCTTTTCGTGCAGTCTTGCGCCGTTAAAACCAAGCTGCATCGAGTATTCAATATCACGCTTTAAATCTTCGTCCGTGGGTGCGGTATACACACCGTCGGGATAAAATCCCTGGTCGAGAACCCATCTTCCGAACACACTTTTACCGTTTATTCTAAACTTTCTTCCGTCAAGCGAAACACTGCGCAGTCCGAAATATGATGAAACCTCATCACACACATTATTATCGGTTTTCACGGTAAGCTTTAAGCTGTAAAGTCCGCCCTTGCCGAGTTCCCAAAGATGCTTTTCTGAAAGGTCTATGCCGAAATTCAGCTGTTTTGCAAAAACCTCAACCTTTCTTTCGCCGACAACTTTTCCGTCCCACAAAGCTGTTGCGGTAACATATGTATTTGCAGGCATTTCCGACAACGTCACGCCGAGATTTATAGACGGCACGCTTATATCGGAGGTGATTTTTATATCCTCTATATAACAATCGCTTACTTCTTCAATCCAAACCGTCTGCCATATTCCCGTAGTACGTGTATATAAGCAGCCGTATGATTTAAGTCTGTCGCTTTGCTTTCCGCACGGCTGAGTCCCGCTCCTTAAAGCATCTTCGGCGCACAGCGTAATATCATTTTCGCCGTCCTTAACAAGTTCCGTAATATCAAACGAAAACGGTGTGTATCCGCCTTTATGGCTTCCGGCAAGAGTGCCGTTTACATATACTTTAGCGAAATAATCCACCGCACCGAAATGCAGAATTATACGTTTGCCGTTCTTTTTAAGTGAAATCTTTTTCTTATACCACACGCAGTTCATAAAATCCGTATGGCACACGCCCGACAGCTTGCTTTCGGGACAGAACGGCACAATTATCTCTCCGTCCAGGCTTTCACGGTTATAAAATTCCTTTTCCTCCCCTACCTTTGCATCATCTATCTCAAAATGCCATTTTCCGTTTAAATTTGTCCAGTTATCACGCACAAGTGTGGGTCTCGGATACTCATTCCTCAAATTTTCCATTTTGTTTCCTCCCTAAATAAAATTATTTCTATGATTTCATTATACTTTTGCTGTTTAAAAAAGTAAATGCCATATGCTATTTAAAAATTGACTTTTTCTACTGTAAATGATATAATGCATATGGGTGATAAAAATGGAATTTTATGATATAAAATCTGCCTGGGGCGAAAAACACGGCTATACGCTTTACCGTCCGAATATCGGCGACAACTACATATTCATTCATTTCAAAACTCCGGCAAAGGTATTTTTCGGTGATGAAGAAGTGGCTGTAAATCCCGGCGGGTGTGTATTTTTCGAGAGTTTTTCAGAGCAGAAATTCTCCTCGCCGGACTGTCCTTTAGTGCATGACTGGTTTCATGCAGGCACAGCCTCCTGCCGTGAGCTTACCGCAAAATATAAGATTGAATGTTCAAAAATATATTATCCCGCGGACACGGGGGAAATAAGCGATATTATAAATAAAATCGAACTTGAATGTATCAAAAACGACAGCTTTAAAGCGGACAGCTGCAATGCGCTTGCAAACAGGCTTTTTATACTGCTTGCACGTTCGGAAAAGCCGGATGGAATTGACGTTTGCTCTTTAAAATACAAGGATATTTTCCTCAATATACGTTCAAAAATACACTCCGATTACGCCTGTACCATGACCGTTGAGGATATGGCATCGCTTGCGAATATGAGCGTTTCAAGATTTTTTTGTTTGTATAAAAAAATCTTCGGTATATCCCCGAAAAAGGATTTGAACAATTTAAGGCTTCAGCGTGCAAAAATTCTTTTGTCGGGCAGTGACAATTCGATAGAACGCATTGCTGAGCTTTCGGGATATACGAACCAGTATAATTTTATACGCCAATTTAAAAAGCACACAGGCGTTACCCCGGGAAAATACAGAAAATTCTTAAGCTGATAAATAAAAGAACATCGGCATTTTGCCGATGTTCTTTTTTATGGACTTTTAAAAATGATTTAATCCCTCGCACGGTTCATTATTCTCAAGCTTTTCGGGAATAAGCGAGTCATCAAAATGTATCATAACGTCTTGCTTTTCAAGCTCTTTCTGCAAAGACGGTACATCAATTCCGTATATGGGTTTTTGCGTGTCTATCGCAATTGACGCCGCAATGCCTGCCGCCTGCCCCGTAATGATTGCAGGCGGTATTACACGCAGAATATCCCAGCTGTAATCACGCTTTGCGCAAGCGGTACGTCCTGCGGTTATGAGATTATCAAAGCCCGTTTTCACAAGCGTACCATAAGGTACTTCAAAAAGATAATCTCTGTGGTCAAAGTCGCATATCGCTCCTATTGATGTATTTGAATGTGTAAATGCGTTTGTTTTGTCAAACATTTCATCGCCGATTATCGTTCGCGTTGTGCGGAACTGCGCCATTGACGGAAGCATTACTATATCCCGTTCACGGCGGTTTTTCGGCTTTATTGCGTTAAGAGTTTCAATATGATTTTTAACAACAAAATCCGTTACGCTTTCCTTTGTTGTTCCCGTAAACTTCGGCATGCCCTCGGGGTGGTTTCCGCCGTACAGATCAGCCTTTCCTCCAAAGTAATAACTCATAAGATAACGCATATCTTTTGTATCGGCAGTCTTTTTACAAGCCTCAATATCCGTTCCCAAAGAACACATTGTAAAGAAATTAGCGCCCTGCTGAGTAGGAACTCCGGCACGGTAAAGAATATCGGCGTCACCCGTTGTATCGACTATGATTTTTCCCTCATAATACTCACGTCCCGATTTGCTTTCAAGCACAAGTCCCTTACAGTGACCGTTCTCCATTATTGGCTCGGACACGATTGTATCATAGAGAATATCCACGCCCTCATTTTCTATAAGCTCTGTAAGCGCAAGCGAGAATATTGCAGGTGAAAAGCGAGTGAAATATCTTTCGCCGCCGCTCTTTTTTCCGTTCGGGTCTTTCCACTGCTCGGGAATGGTATCATATCCGTATTTTACGGAAAGCCTTAAAAACTCCTCCGCCATACCTTTTATTATCTGTGTTCCCCGTCCGTTGCACATAGGAACAAACAAATTAATAAGCCCTATCGTGGCAAGACCGCCCAGACTTATCGTCTTTTCGATAAGGAGCGTCTTTTTTCCCGTTCTTGCCGACGATACCGCCGCCGCAACGCCTGCCACGCCGCCGCCCGCAACTATCACATCATAGCTGCCCTTTACAGGGATTTCGTTTGTAATGCTTATTGTATTCATAATTAATCCTCACATATAAAACACGGGAGCAGAGGCTTTTACCGCCCCTGCTCCCGTTTAATTACATTACTGATTTATTCTGCAGTCCTCTATTTCAAGCATTGCGTCTTTTCTCGAAAGCGATATTTTGCCCGTCTTAGGATCGATTTCCATAACCTTTACAAGCATAGTGTCGCCCTCTTTGCAAATGTCCTCTACCTTTTCAACCCGCTTTGAGTCAAGCTTCGAGATGTGGCAGAGTCCGTCCTTGCCGGGAAGAATTTCAACAAACGCACCGAAATCCTTTATAGTCTTTACAGTACCTTTATAAATTCTTCCTACTTCGGGTTCTTCAACTATAAGCTCGATAGCCTTTCTTGCAGCGTCGCCCGAAGCCTGGTCTGTTGCGAATATGTGTATTGTTCCGTCCTCGTCAATATCTATCTTAGCGCCTGTGTCGGCAACAATGCCCTGTATAACCTTACCGCCCTGTCCGATTACTTCACGGATTTTTTCGGGATCGATATGCATTAACGAAACCTTGGGAGCATACGGTGAAAGCTCGCTTCTTACAGCAGGTATAGCCTTCAGAAGAACATCGTCGATTATATGGTATCTTGCGTCACGCGTCTTTCTCAGCGCTTCTTCTATTACTTCATAGGAAAGGCCGTCGTTTTTAATATCGACCTGTATCGATGTGATACCTTTCTTTGTTCCTGCCACCTTGAAGTCCATTTCGCCGTAGAAGTCCTCAAGACCCTGAATATCAACCATTGTTGTAAATCCGTCGTCTGTTGTGATAAGTCCGCACGAAATACCTGCAACCGGAGCCTTTATCGGAACGCCTGCCGCCATAAGCGCAAGCGTTGAACCGCACACACTGCCCTGTGAGGTTGAACCGTTTGACGAAAGAACCTCCGACACGCATCTTATTGCATACGGGAATTCGCTCTCTGACGGGAGTACGGGAACGAGTGACTTTTCAGCCAATGCGCCATGACCGATTTCACGTCTGCCCGGACCTCTCGACGGCTTTGTTTCGCCTACCGAGTATGATGGGAAGTTGTACTGATGCATATAACGCTTTTCTTCTTCAAGATCAAGTCCGTCAAGGCGCTGTGCCTCCGAAAGCGGAGCAAGCGTTGCAATTGTAAGAACCTGCGTCTGTCCTCTTGTGAACATACCAGAACCGTGAACTCTGGGAAGTACGTCAACCTCTGCGGCAAGCGGTCTTATCTGGTTAAGTCCTCTGCCGTCCACACGTCTGCCCTCGTGGAGCCATTCACGAACTATTTCCTTCTGCATTTTATACATTATCTCGCCGAGAGTTTCGATGCTTTCGGGGAACTCCTCGGAGAAGTTTTCGATAATTCTGTCGGTTATAACGCCGAGTCTTTCGTCACGCACGTTCTTATCGTCGGTATCGAGTGCGTGCTGAATATTTGCATATTCGGTTTCCTTGATTTTGTCATACAAGTCATGGTCAATATCATGAGCCTCGTATTCCATTTTCGGCTTGCCTATTTCAGCCTGTATGCCGCTGATGAAATCGCAGAGGTCTTTTATTACACTGTGCGCATACTTAAGACCCTCAAGCATAACGCTTTCTTCAATTTCGTTTGCGCCTGCTTCTATCATAACTATTTTCTGCTTTGTTCCGGCAACGGTAACGTGCATACCGCTTACTTTCTGCTCCTCAACGGTCGGGTTTATAACGAACTTGCCGTCGACTATTCCGAGCCATACGCCTGCGATAGGACCGTTCCAGGGAACGTCCGATATCGAAACGGCGATTGAAGCGGCTATAAGAGCGGCTATTTCGGGAGCGTTGTCCTGTTCAACCGAAAGAACGGTTGTAACGATTGAAACGTCGTTTCTCAAATCAGCCGGGAACAGCGGACGCATAGGTCTGTCAATCATACGGCTTGTAAGGATTGCCTTTTCGGAGGGCTTACCCTCTCTCTTTGTGTATCCGCCGGGGATTTTTCCCACTGAATACATTTTTTCCTCATAGTCTACCGACAGCGGGAAGAAGTCCACGCCCTCTCTCGGTGTACGTGATGCGGTAACATTGGCCATTACCACGGTGTCGCCGTAGCGGACCAGGCAATGCCCGTTTGTAAGCTGAGCCATTTTGCCCGTTTCCACAACAAGCGGTCTGCCTGCAAGTGTTGTTTCAAACTTTCTGAAATTTTCAAACATATTGTTTCTCCTTTTCTCTTTACGGAGATACGCTTTAGCAGATAAATACAGCGTACAAACGGGTTGTCCGCTCTGTTTATATGCTAAAACTACATATCTCCGATTATTTTTTATATACATACAGGCAAACGGTAAAACCGTTTGCCTGTGTACATTCTTACTTTCTTAAACCTAATTTAGCTACCAAATCACGGTATCTTTCGATATCCTGATCCTTTAAGTAGTTCAAAAGACCGCGTCTCTTACCTACCATCATAAGAAGACCTCTTCTTGAATGATGATCCTTTTTATGAGTGTTAAGATGCTCGTTGTTCAAGTGGTTTATTCTCTCTGTCAACAAAGCAACCTGAACCTCCGGCGAACCTGTATCGCCCTCGTGAGTAGCGTATTCAGCTATTATAGCCTGCTTGCGTTCTTTAGTCATAAATTTCACCTCCTATGATAAATTATCCCCCTGTGCTGAGAATCTGTCGGTGACTCGGTATTCCGGGCACGGGTTTAACCTTACATTGCAAAAAAATTTTAATAAAGAAATTACTTCTTTGTTGTTCTGTTGAAACGTCTGTTGAACTTTTCAACTCTGCCGCCTGTATCAACAAGCTTCTGTTTACCTGTAAAGAACGGGTGGCATGCCGAGCAGATTTCGACCTGGATATTCTCTTTGGTTGAACCTGTTTCGATAACATTTCCGCAAGCGCAGGTAATAGTAGTCTGTTTATAATCGGGATGTATTCCTTCCTTCATATATACTCCTCCTTTCTTCAATTTTTCGGTGCAAAGAACACCAACTGTAAGTATAGCATATTTTGCTTTTATTTGCAAGTACTTTTTGAAAAAATTTTTTCCGCCTCGCCTGCGAGATACAGCGAACCGCACACGCAGACAATGCCATCCTCTCCAGCGAGCCTTACCGCCTCCGAAACGGCGGAGCGTATATCGGGTATGATTTTATACTCCGCACCCGATTTTTCAAGCACAGCGCCTATTTCAGCTGCTTTGAGCGACCGCTCCGTGTTTACCTCCGCCGCAACGGTACATTCCGCAATTTCCGATATGCCACGTATGCAATCGGCGTAATTTTTATCCGACATCATCGCCATTACGAGAATAACTCTTTTATCAAGCGCAAGCAATGATTTTTTCAATGCCGCAATCCCGTCGGGATTATGCGCTCCGTCTATTATCACATTTTTGCCGATGTATTCAAATCTCGCTTTCCATTCGGTATGTGAAAGTCCGTACTCAAGTGCATCTTCGCTTACCTTAAAGCCTTTTCGGCGCAATGCGTTGATTATTTCTATAACTGCCGCCGCATTATACGGCTGATATGCGCCTTTTAGAGAAAGCGCATATTCCCTGCCTTTGTACAGAAAGCCGTCATTGCACGGTGCGGGTATATCGGCAAACGCAAGCTCTGCGCCGTGCTTTTTACATTCCGATATGATTATATCCCTAACGTTGTCGTTCGGGTACGATACAACAGTTCCGCCATTCTTTATTATTCCGCATTTTTCAAGCGTTATTTCCTCTATTGTTTCGCCGAGATACTGCGTATGGTCAAGTCCTATCGACATAAGCACCGAAACAAGTGGTGTTTTTATAACGTTTGTTGCGTCGAGTCTGCCGCCCATACCTGCTTCAAGCACAATAATATCGCAATTTTTCTCGTAAAAATACAAAAACGCCGCCGCCGTTATAAACGCAAATTCCGATACATACGCACCGTTCTCCTCCATTGCCGTTTTTACACGCTCCGTATATTGTGCAAGCTCATCATCACCTATCTGCACGCCGTTTATCTGTATGCGCTCGTTAAAGCGTTCTATAAACGGCGAGGTGTACATACCCGTAACGTACCCCTGCGCTTTCAGCACCGAGGCAGTCATTGCAGCGCACGAGCCTTTGCCGTTTGTGCCCGCAATATGTATGAATTTCAGCCTGTCCTGCGGATTGCCGAGTATATGCAAAAGCCGTTCAAGCTGTGCATTCCCCAAAGGACGCCTGAATTTCGGAATACCGTGAATATACAAAAGTGCTTCTTCGTAAGTCATACCAATCTCCATTCAATAGTAAAGAAGCTGTCACATTATGCAACAGCTTCTCTCTGATTACATATTTTCCATACTTGCTATGTTCTCCAGAACCTTATCAAGCATAGCCTTGTACTTCTCGCCCTTGGCACGCTCCTCGTCAACCACCTTCTGCGGTGCTTTGTCGACAAAGCCTTTGTTGCCGAGCTTACCCTCTACACGCTTTATCTCGCCTTCAAGCTTTTTCTTTTCGGCGTTAAGGCGTTCGAGTTCCTTGTCTTTATCCACAAGCTCGCTCATGGGCAGATATATTTCCGCAGACGGAACAACGATATTTACCGCATTTGCGTCTATGCCGTTCTTGTCTGTTCTTACCTCGGTTTCGCTTGCCGACGCAAGTTTTACAAAGAAATGTCCGCCGTTTTTAAACACCTCCGGCTTATCGGTTACGATTATAACCTTAGCCTTTCTTGACGGTGCAACGTTCATTTCGGCACGTCTGTTTCTTACAGCGGAAACGGCGTCCATAATAAGCGTCATATCCGCTTCTTCCTCTGTAAATGACAGTGCCTCATCATACTTCGGCCACTGCGAAACAACTATGCTTTCGCCATCGTGCGGAAGATGCTGCCATATTTCCTCGGTGATAAACGGCATAAACGGGTGCAATAACTGCATTGTGTGCGACAGAACATATGTCAGCACGTACTGTGCCGTTTTGCCTGTCGGATTTTCCTTATCGAACAGTCTCGGCTTTACAAGCTCAATATACCAGTCGCAGAAGCTTTCCCATATAAAATCGTAAAGATTTGAAAGGGCAATTCCCAGCTCAAACTTATCGAGATTATCCGTTACAAGCTTTACGGTGCTGTTATACTTTGAAAGTATCCACTTATCTTCAAGCTGCAAATCCTCCAAAGGCGGCAGTTTGTTTTCCGTTATTTCAAGATTCATCATTGTAAATCTTGATGCGTTCCATATCTTATTTGCAAAGTTACGTCCGTTTTCAACACGTTCTATATAGAAACGCATATCGTTTCCGGGGGCGTTTCCCGTTGCAAGATTAAATCTTAAAGCGTCCGCACCGTACTTTGATATTATCTCAAGCGGATCTATACCGTTTCCGAGCGACTTTGACATCTTTCTGCCCTGCGAGTCACGCACAAGACCGTGAATAAATACTTTACTGAACGGTACTTCGCCCGTATGCTCTATTCCCGAGAACATCATTCGCATTACCCAGAACGGGATTATGTCATAACCCGTAACAAGCACGCTTGTGGGATAAAAATATTCAAGCTCAGGCGTTTTTTCGGGCCAGCCGAGAGTTGAGAACGGCCACAGCGCCGAGCTGAACCACGTGTCGAGCGTATCGGGGTCTTGGCGCATGGGTTTGCCGCATTTCGGGCAAACTGCGCTGTCCTCTTTTGTTACAACCATTTCGCCGCAGTCATCGCAGTAGAACGCAGGTATTCTGTGTCCCCACCAAAGCTGACGTGAAATACACCAGTCACGGATATTTTCGAGCCAATGGAAATACACTTTCTCAAAGTGTTCCGGCACAAATTCCGTTTCCTTATTCTTAACTGCATCTATTGCCGGGCCTGCAAGAGGCGCCATTTTTACAAACCACTGCTTTGATATAATCGGCTCAACGGTCGTTCCGCAGCGGTAGCACTGACCTACATTATGCGTATGCTCCTCTACCTTTACGAGAAGTCCCTGTTCCTTAAGCTCCTCAACCATTGCACGGCGGCACTCGTATCTGTCCATACCCTCGTACTTGCCGGCGTATGAATTCATTGTGGCGTCATCGTTCATAACCTTTATCTGTTCGAGGTTATGGCGCTGTCCTACTTCAAAGTCGTTCGGGTCATGCGCAGGGGTTATCTTTACGCAGCCTGTACCGAATTCTTTATCAACATATTCATCCGCAATAACCGGGATTTCTCTGCCCACAAGCGGAAGAATAAGAGTTTTTCCCACCAAATCCTTATAGCGTTCATCTTCGGGATTTACCGCAACGGCGGTATCGCCGAACATCGTTTCGGGACGTGTGGTTGCGATTATAACGTAATCGTCACTGTCCTTTACACGATATTTTATGTGCCAGAAATGTCCTGCCTGCTCCGCATGCTCTACCTCTGCATCGGAAAGAGCTGTTATGCAGTGCGGACACCAGTTTATTATTCTTGAGCCTTGATAGATAAGCCCCTTATTATAAAGGTTTACAAAAACCTCCTTAACCGCTTTTGAACAACCCTCATCCATTGTAAAGCGTTCTCTGTCCCAATCGCAGGACGAGCCTATCTTTTTAAGCTGATTTATAATTCTGCTTCCGAACTTGTTCTTCCAGTCCCATACACGCTCGAGGAATTTTTCACGTCCGAGGTCGTATCTTGTAAGACCCTCGTTTACACGCAAATCCTCCTCAACCTTTATCTGCGTTGCGATACCTGCGTGATCCGTTCCCGGAACCCACAGTGCGGAATACCCTTGCATACGCTTATATCTTATAAGCACGTCCTGCAATGTTTCGTCCAGGGCGTGTCCCATATGAAGCTGACCCGTTACGTTCGGGGGCGGAATTACTATTGTAAACGGCTTTTTGTCCTTATCGATTTCCGCATGAAAATAACCCTTTTCGACCCATTCATTGTAAAGCCTGTCCTCAAACTCGGCAGGGTCATAGTTTTTTGCTATGTTTTTTGAATCCTCCATCGTTCTTCTCCTGTTCGTTTGTTATATGAAGAAATTGAATACAAAAGCAGCAGCCGCAATTACAAGCGCCGCACATTTTAAAATTATTATGTTCTTTTCTGTCGGCTCTGCAAACTTAAAAGTTTCCAAAACCCATTTGCCTCTGTAGCTCAAAACAAGAGCCACTGCACACACGGCAAGAAGAATTATTTTTGCTGCCATTGTAGACCTCCCAATACATTAATAAATACCTATTTATATATTATCGCATTTTTAAGGGCATTTGTCAATATAAAACATATAAATTCATTGTAATCGAAATTAAAGAGGGTGCAAGCACCCTCTTTAATAATGTTTCACTCAAGATGAAATACTTCCTCCAAATCAACCGATACGGGACTGTTGTCGGGATTTGTTTCCATAATATCCGCCATATACGCCCACCACTTTTGACATATATCCGTTTTTGCGCTTGCGTCCCAGCGCTCGCTGTTTTCTATTTCAATATATCCGTAAAGAACGTTGGTTTCCTTATCAAGATATATCGAATAATTTTTTCCGCCGTACTCACGGATCATATCTTTCATTTCCTGCCAAAGCTCGTTGTGGCGTTTTTCATATTCTTTTTCACAGCCTTTATAAAGCTTCATTTTAAATGCTTTTCTGATCATACAATATACATCTCCAAACAATTATTAATTACCGTTTTCGCCAATCAGCATATTTATATAATTTCTATAGTCATACATTTGGGGGCATAGCAGTCCTTGCCTATATAGATGTCAAATTCACCTTTTTCGGGCTTAAATTCAGCTTTTCCGTTATAGAACGCTAGCTCGTCAAAGCCAAGCTCAAAGCAAACCTGCTTTTTGCCGCCTGCTTCTATATATTCCTTTGAAAATCCTTTCAGCTCACGCTGAGGTCTTAACATACTTGCGGTGCAGTCACGGATATAGCATTGTGCCGTTTCAAAGCCGTCACGCTTACCGATGTTTTCCACGGTTGCGTATATCTTAAATTTCTTGCCGTTTGCTATATCGTCATATGAGATTTTTTCATTCTCGCAGTAAATATCCTTGTATTCAAACTCCGTATAGCTGAGTCCGTATCCGAACGGATACATCGGCTCTGCAATCCTGTCGTTATACACTGCAAGTCTGCCGTCCTTGTAGTACGACTCGCCGTAGCTGTTGCCGTTGGGGCAATTGTAATATATCGGTATCTGACCCGTACAGCGCGGGAACGATATAGGCAGTCTGCCCGACGGGTTCACCTCTCCGTACAGTATGGACACGATACTTTCCGCCGTACAGGTTCCCGAATGCCATGCGTACAGTATCGCATCAAAGCAGTCGTCCGCCTCCTCGAGAGCAACAGGTCTGCCAAATCCCATAACGCCGATTACGGGCTTGCCGAGAGCATGAAGCTTTCTTGCAAGAGCAAGCTGTTCCTCCGGGAGTTCAATGCGAGCAAGCGAATTAGCCTCGCCCGTTGTGCTCTCGCTTTCGCCCAGAAATACGATAACGGCGTCACATTCTTCACGCCTTATCTTTTTAAGGCAATCGTCCCACAGATATTCGCTTGACGGGAACAATACGTTTGCTCCGCTCTCCTTTAAAACCTCGGCAGGAGATTTTACAAGGTTAATATCAAAATCCAGTGTCCAACTGCCCAAGAACGCACGCTTTTCATAAAGCATGGGACCTGTTGCAAATAATTTTGTTTCCTTTTTAAGCGGAAGTATGTTATTTTTATTTTTCAAAAGCACCATTGCCTCGTCCGAGCTTGCCTTTGCCGCTTTTCTGTGTTCTTCGGCATTGTATTCAATTCCCGTACAGTACGGATTGTCCATTATTCCGAACAGCAGTTTTATATATATTACACGCTCCGCCGCCTTGTTTACCGTTTCCTCCGAAACCGAGCCGTCTTTAACAAGTGCTTCGAGATTGTTTATATAGCATCTGCTTACCATATCCATATCGAGTCCGGCATTTGCGGCAAGCATTGACGCCTCACTCTCATCTTTTGCAACGCACTGCGCTATAAGCCTTTCTATTGTTGCCCAGTCGCTTACAACGTACCCGTCAAAGCCAAGCTCCTCTTTAAGCAGGTCGGTAAGCAGATACCTGCTTGAGGCTGTCGCATCGCCGCCGATTGCATTAAATGAGTTCATAACCGTTGCAATGCCTGCCTCAACCGCCGCTTTAAATGTTTTAAGATATACGTTTCTCAGTGTGTAATCCGAAATTTCCGCAAGGTTATAGTCACGTCCGCCCTCAACGGCGCCGTAGCCTATATAATGCTTTGCGCAGGCGGCAAGGCTGTCGGGTGCGGAATAATCCTCACCCTGAAACCCCTCTGTGACAGCCGCCGCCATTTTTCCGCCCAGATGCGGATCTTCGCCTATTCCCTCGATGCATCTTCCCCATCTCGGGTCACGTGAAATATCAATCATCGGTGAAAACGCCCAATGCACTCCGTCATTTGCCGCCTCTTTTGCGACACAGCGGTACGCTTTCTTTGCCAATTCGGGATTAAATGTCGCCGTTTGTGCAAGCGGTATCGGCATAACCGTTCGGTGTCCGTGGATGACGTCACGCCCGAAAATAATCGGTATTTTTGCTTCGCTCTCCTCTACCGCCGTGCGCTGAATATCGTTTATAAAATCCACATACCCACGATACTGCTCGTCATTCCCGGCGGTTGCCGAGCAAGCGAGAATTACCGAGCCGATTTCCCCGCGTCGGATTTTTTCTCTCAGTTCATCGGCGTTTTTTCTGCCTAACGGCTCCTGATTAAGCTGACCTATTTTTTGTTTGAGCGTAAGCGATTTTACAATTTCGTGCGCTCTGTGTTTGTAAACTGTTTTTATAATAATTCTGCCGTCTGACAAATCCTTAACGGTATAATCGCCGCCTTTTGCTCCGCCGACCGCAAGCGTTGCCATACCGGCACGCTTTCCCGCTTCTATGCCTGCGTCCGCATCTTCGACTATCATACAGTTTTTCGGAGCAATATTAAGCATTTGCGCCGCTTTTAAAAACACCTCGGGATCGGGCTTTGAATTTTTTATGTTGTTTCCATCCGAAACGGCGTCGAAATAATTGTCAAGTCCGATTTGCTTTAATATTATCGGAGTGTTTTTGCTTGACGAGCCTATGGCAATCTTTATTCCGCTGTCTTTTAATCTCTTTAAATTATCCGCCACGCCCGGCAGTATATCATCGGGAGTGAGCGCTTTTATGTATTCTTTGTAGTATTCGTTTTTCAGCGCCGCCATTTTTTCTTTTTCGGCATCCGTATATGTTTTGTTTGCACGTTCGAGAACTATGTTAAGGCTCTCCATACGGCTTACTCCGCGAAGGCGGTTGTTTATTACTCTGTCAAAGTATATCCCCTCCGCATCAGCCATCTTCTTCCACGCACGGTAATGGCATTCGTCGGTGCAGACTATTACTCCGTCCAAATCAAAAATAACCGCTGTAATTTTATTTTCCATATTTCAACCTCACATTAATTCTTTCATCGGCTTGTCACGGTTTACCAAAACCGTTTTGCCGTTAAATATTACCTCAATATCGTTTTCGCTGTCCGATGTCAGAGTATATTCCCCATCCTGCATAAGCACATCAAGCTTTGCTCCGTGATATACAAAGCTAAACTCAATCTTATCCCACCAGGGCATCATATGCGGATTTATTTCTATATGCTTTTCACGGCACACAATTCCGGCAATACCTCTGAACACAGCGTACCACGCACCCACAAGACAGCCCGAATGTACGCCCTGCCAGCCGCATTTATGTATATCGTACACGTCAATGTACGCCGTTTCTATCAGATAATTGTATGCGGAAAGCATTCTGCCGTTGTCCGCCGAGCATATCGAATGAGGCGCAAACGAAAGCGACGACGAGGACTCGCACATATGCTCGTAATAATCCCAGTTTGCTGCATAGTCCGCGCCTTCGGGAGTCATATTCAGATAGCTGTATATAAGCATAACGTCCGGCTGTTTGATTATCTGGCTTTTGTGATAAAGTCCCGACGATTTCATCTGGAAATTGACCGCGTTGTTTCCTCCTGCTTCTTCAAGATTGCGGCTCAGTCCGAAATAACCGTCAAACTGCGGAATTAGTCCGTTTTTCTCCAACGGCTGATACAGCTTATTAGCAATCTCGCTGTAGTCATTATCCAAGCCGAGCATTTTTGCATATTCCGTCACCTTTTCCAATACGAATTTAACAAGATAATTTGTATATGCGTCATTATTCACATACGGGTGATGTTCGTCCGTACCGGTTACACAGCGTATCTCGTATCTGTCGTTATGCAATTCCACACGGCTTTTCCAGAACTCGCACAGCTCCGTAAGCATTTCCATACCGTATTCGCGCAGAAAATCAATATCGCCCGTCACGGTATAATAATGGATTATTCCCCATGCTATATCCGCATTTATATGGATTTGCATAAACGGGTGGCGTGCGTAAATCCACACTCTTTCATCACCCTCGACAGACGAGCAGAACGCATATTTTGCGCCCTTAAAGCCTGCCTCACGCGCATTTTTCTTTGACTGTTCAAGCAGTCTGTAACGATACATAAGCATCTTTTTTGCGGTTTCGGGAGCGGTGTAAATAAATATCGGAAGCTGATAAACCTCGCAGTCCCACCATACAAAATCGTTGTATTTCTCACCTGTAAGTCCCTTTGCCGCAATCGAATGAATACTGTCGGTATGCGATGCTGAGATAAGCGAATGATAATTTGCAAATCTTATGCCCGTATCCGCTTTTTCGTCACCGCTTATGCGAATATCCGCCATATCGAAAGCCTTGCCGTATTCAATGATATGCGATTTAAAATATTCGTCATAGCTCAAATTCAGGGGCTGAGGACGGGACACATCGCCCTCACGCGATGATACGATATACACACGTTTTTCCACAGTATATTCCCTGTCCTTTTCAGCATCAAATTCCGTAACATTGTAAATCAGTCCGTCCTCCGATTTACTGCTCCAGTCAGCGTCCGTATTTATGTCCGTGACAGCCGTTATGCCTGTTTCAAAGCCGTACTTTTTACCCATAAGCGTATGCACGTATGCCATATTATCCGTTACGGTTTCGTTTAATACCTTTGCGACCTTTTGTCCGCCCGTTTTCACACGCTTGTCAATGCCCGACATCACCTCGATTTTTCCGCTGTGATTAATCGGCGTAATTTTTACCTTTATGCAATATATATGGTCGTCGGCAAACGAGGCAAATCTTTCAAATGAAAAATCCGTTATATCGCCCCTGCTGTTCTCCCAGCGCACATTCCTTACAAGACGAGCCGTTTGGGGGTCGATATACCGCTCCCACGAGTGGAGCTTTCCCTCCCACGGATAGAACGTTTCACCGTTTACGCTTATTCGCATAAGCAGGAAATCGGGATTGTTTATAACGCTGTCCTGATACTCAAACTCCTTAAGCTTATCCTCGTCTATATAGTATTTTTTCATATACTCGTTATCCGGGAACGGCTCCATAACCTCGATTATTTCGTCAATAACCCCACGGATATACGCACCCTGTATTCTTAGAGAGCCGTATTCCTCAAAGCTGCCGCGCACTCCCATATAACCGTTTCCGGTAGTGAACAGCGACGCATTTAACGACTCCTCCTCGATATTGTATTTATCCTCAACAAATCCTTTAGATGTTACCTTGAGCATTTGAAACCTCCCTGTTTTCTTCTTTTTCCATAAATTCTTTTACCGACGCAATTTTCATAAGCATATTTAAAACTCTCCGAGCCGATACATACACTTGCTCACGTGTAAGCTCTCCGCAATCCAGCGCCTTTGTTACGCCGTCAATATCGCCTGTTGCCATTTTCAGATCATGACCCGCCTTAAGCTCGCGGACGTGATTTGAGTCGTTCCACCAGTCCGTTACGAACACGCCGTCCCAGTGCCACTCATCTCTCGGTATATCCGTAACAAGCCGTCTGTTCTCGCACACCTTTATGTTATTCACGTGGTTATACGAGCTCATTATCGCCCACGGATTTGCCTCACGTATTGCAAGCTCAAAGCCTTTCATATAAATTTCACGCAAGGCTCTCTCGCTGACACGGCTGTTTGACTTCAATCTCTCATACTCTGTATTGTTTGCGCAATAGTGCTTCATCATCGACACAACGCCGTGAGATTGAACCGCTTTTATCTGCTCAATCGCAAACACAGCCGCAACATACGGGTCCTCGGACGCATATGTGTAATTTCTGCCGCCGAGAGGATTTCTGAATATATTTATCGCCGGTGCGAGCCACATATCAACATCGCATTTTCGGCATTCCTCGCCTATTGCGTTTCCGTATTCACGCATAAGGTCACGGTTAAAGCTTGATGCAAGCAGAATGGGTGCGGAATACGTCACCGTCTTAACGCCCGGCTGATACAAACCGTTACTGCCGTCCGCCGTCTGCGCCGCAGGGACCCCGCGCACAAACAGAGGGTGATTACAGCCCACGCTCGAATGAGGCGTCTTGTTTAAGCTTGTTCCCGATACGATTGTTGCCAGCTCGCTGTTTGAAAGCTGTTCCAAAAATACATTCATAAGATCGGGATTTTCGTAAACATCATGCAGTAAAATACCCACACGTATGCCGTCATCAGGCTCAATCTGCGGCATCGGCTTAAATGCGGCTTTTTCGGCTTTTTCGACCTCGCCGTCAGATGTTTTTGCAACAGACTCCGCCGTGCTTTTTTCTATAATAATTTCCGCCATATCGGGGAACGGAAGTTTTTCCACAACAAATTTCAAATACGCAATACCTGCCGGCAGTTCGATTGTGACAGGCTTTGTATATGCAAAAACGCAATCCCCGTTTTCATCAACGGCTTTTTCAAGATTTGCGCCCGAAAGCGGCTGAGAAATATTTGAAACAGCCATACTCATAACGCTGCCGATTTTTTCGGTTTCGCCCGAATATCTGCATTTAAAGCTGATGTCGTAATATCCTGCCTCCTCCACGTCAAGGCGGTACGAGGCATTGTTGCCGGTCGCCCAGAACCACGTGAGGAAATCGATAACCTCGTCCTTTTGGCGTTCGCTTCGTATTTCCAGACCGTACGAACACTCGTAAAAATTATGACCGTTTACAATGTTTTTACCGCTGCTTTTAATCTTGACTGTAGTGTCCGATTTTTGAAGCAAGAGAGCCGATACGGGCGGATTATCGCATTTTGCCTTAATGCAGATTTCGGTATACATTTTGTCTAAGCACTTAGGCAAAGTAACCTTTGCACAATTATTATCGTCCGATTTAAGCTCGGCAACGACGCCGTTAAACGAAATATCAATCAAATCCTCGATTTTCTTTGAGGCGTCGCCCTCAAAAGTCAAGTCATAATAACCGCCCACGCCCGGCAAAACCTTAACAATACTTTCTTCGCCGATTTTCAGTTTTTCAAACGGAACGGTTGCAATATCCGACGGAATACGGTTTATGCCTTTGGGCGAAACCGCCATATCATACTCCGCACTTTTTTCATCGGCAGGCAGTTTTTCCCACGAGCCGTCCGCAAGCAGACGTTCTCCGAGAGCCGTTGAAATCGGCATACATCTGCGGATAAACTGCGTTTCGCCGAGAACATATTTGCCTGCCGCTTTAACGTCCGCACTGCTGCTGCCGACAAGCAGCGTATATGTACCCTTTTCCAATACCCATACCGACTTTGTGCCGAGCGCGCCCGTATCGTCATATCCTGCCATATCGGCGGTATTTACGCAAATCTCAATACGCTCGCTCTCGCCCGGCTCTAACAGCTTTGTTTTGGCAAAACCGCAAAGCTCCTTTTCGGGACGACCGAGCTTTGCACCGTCCGAAAGCTTGGGCGGTGCGAAATACAGCTGTACAACCTCTTTGCCGTCGCATTTACCCGTATTTGTCACATCAATGCCTACCCTGATCGTTTCGCCCGACTCAAAGCATACGGGCTTGATTTCAAAGGTTGTGTATGACAACCCGAACCCGAACGGATAAACAACGCAGTCGTTTTTATCAAACGTATCAAAATATCTGTAGCCGATAAAAATATCCTCTTTGTAGTCCTGTACAAGTCCGCCACCGTGTTCGCCGAAGGTTTCCGTTGACGAATAATCATTAAGATGCTTTGCCATAGTGAAAGTAAGCTTTCCCGACGGATTAACATCTCCGCACAAAATGCGTGCGACGCCCTCTGCGCCCATATCATACAGCTTGTTTGTATAAAGAATTGCGTCAATTCTGCTTTCGTCCAAAAATCCCAAATCAATACTGCCGACCACGGACAAAATCAACACTACCTTATTGAAAACTTTGCCGACAGCCTTAATCAGCTTTTTTTCATAGCGTGAAAGGAGGTATCCGCCCTCCTCGTTCTTGACGTCCTCATTTTCGCCGCTGTTTCTGCCGATAACGATAATTGCGGTTTCCGCACCGTTATCTTTTATATTTCGGATTTCATCATCGGTGAAAACAATTTCGTTGCTGATAATGGTAACGGGCGTGTTTGTGCGGTAACGCTTTACACCGCCGTCGACGGCTTTGTAGCGTGCATACAGCTCCTCGTCGATTTCGCAGCCGTTATTTTTCAGCGCCGAAGCAATATCGTTTCCCGTTACCGAATAATTGCCCGGCTCAAGCTGTGCGTATCCAAACACCGCAATTTTGCCCTTTTTTATCGGCAATACGCCGTTATCGTTTTTTAACAATACCGCTCCTTCTTCAACAAGCTTTTGAGCGGTATTGTACCACTGTTTCGTATTATAATTCATTTTTTTCTCCTTGTGCTGCTTTTATTTTAAGATTAATTTCGTTCCGCAGATCAAGCATTTGTTCCGCCGTCACCCTACAGTTAAAACTGATGTCGGGTATGTGCTTTTTAATTATTCCGCACACATATTCTCTGTCCGTAAGCGTTTCCAAAAGCTTAAACGCTCTTGTGTCCTGCATTTGGTCACGGAAAGTCATAAGCCGCAGGGACGGCTCGGCTTTTTTTCCGTTCGGATAAACCAGATATGATGTACCGCCCGTAAAATCACCGTCCATATCGCTTGAAATGCGTGGGTCTGTCATCAGTCTGGACTGTCTGTTGTGATGTGCGTTAAATCCCCATTGCAAAAACCCGTCTATATTAAAGTAATACAGCTGTGTGCCGAGTATTCTTCCACGCACCTGCGGCATTCCTATAACACGGTTTGACATATTCTCATCGCACTCATACCCCGTATAATACAGCCAAAGCGGTTTTGCCCGTCCCAAAAAATCTTTTATACGGCGTGTTACAACTATCGGTGTTTGTACAAGTCCGTTTTCGTAAAATTCGTAATCGGACAATGCGTCACCGCTCGGATAATCTTCAAGTTCCTTATGCATAAAACTGCTTGCAGGACCATAGCTTTCCAAATGCTCCCGTATCGGTTCGTCGGAGATATGGAAGAAAAATCTCTTTTCATAACCGTTATCCTTTAAAAAGACTTTTAATTCGGTAAGATATTTGTGCAGAAAATTCTTGTACTCATCCGAAGCGGCGTCTGTATGCCAGCCGAACAGTTTTTTATTCTTACCGTTCACACGGACGATAATTTTCGGCGCATTTTTCGCACCCCACTGCGTAAACAAATGGCTGTGCTCGAAATACTCGATTTTGCATTTCAAAGCCAATTCTATAAATTTTTTAAGCAGTGAAAAATCAAATATATATTTTCCGTTTTTTCTCTCAACCCCGACAAGCTGTGCCGTAGCACGTTCTTCGCCTATGGGGGTATCAAGCGGAGGCGTAAACGCAGGCGTAAGTATCATATTCTGTCCGTTTTTTGCCGCAAGACGTATGTAGCTTTCAGCCGCTTCAAAGAATTTCTTTGAAAACGGTTTAGTGTTTGAAAAATGCGCAATACAATCATAATGCATCCAATTAGTTGCGATAATGCTCTGCTTTGGCAGATTTGCGTCAAGCACATTAATCGTTAGCTCTTTTTCGGCTGCAAGCTCATTTGTTTTACGGTCATAGAATTTAATTGATATTTTATATTCTTTCGGATACAGTTCCTCAAGTTCTTCATTAATATTAAACCAAATGTTTTTCCAATATCCCGTCGGTACGGAGAAGAAATTATTTTTCCTCTCAGACAGATAATCGGGATACAAACCGGGATCTTTTCTTAAAAACCAATCGTCCGCAGTGCTGTATCCGATACGCATAACCGGAACGTTATCCATAATGTAAACGCTTATTTTATCCTTGATTTCAGAGCTTACCTCCGCTCTTATTTCAACAACGTCATTCCAGCCATTACCCTCGCCCGTCTCAAGCTCCGCCGTAAAAGACACCTGAAACGAAAAGCACTCGTTTTTAAGCATTGACGTATACTTCAAATTATCGGCACTTATATCCGAATTATAAAACACGGTATCGAGCGAATTTCTCAAATAAGCTTTATATATCATAACATTACCCCTTATATCGGACGGCACTTAAATTCTTCGTTTGCGAGAACATAAAATTCGCCGTCTTTTATGTTTTTGCACTCAAAATCGTTAAGGACAATATCACCCTTTTCCGACCAGCCTTTTATGAACGCATTTCCGTTATATCCCGTCACCTTTACGTTATCAAGCTCCAGCTTTCCGAAATTTGCCGTAAGCATAAACGGATCTTTTTCATATCCCTCACGGACGGAATATTCCACGTTTTTAAACGTCATCTCAAACGGAACTTTTCCGTTTCCGTAGGCGCATATTCCGCCCGAGATATTTTCCGCTTTTATGTTTTCAAAGCGAATATCCGTCGGCGGATTTCCTCTCTGCCAAGCTTCGTTTCCCGAAAGATTTAAGTGAAAGAATTTATCCGCACCGATTACGGTACAATTTTTCACGGTGATTTTTCCCTGTTCCGAAAGCGCCGGTAAATCGTCGCTCACGAAATATGTAAAAAAGCAAAGCATATTATGTCTGCCCTTTTCGGTGCAGTCCAATGTATGGCTCATTCTGTCAGCCATCGGCAGAGTACCACGCATAGGATATTTACACGGCGCATATACCTCGCAGTTTTCTATAAGGATATTTGCTCCGCCGAAACGAAAAGCGCTGCAAGCCGAACTGATATAGCAATTTTTTATATTAACGTTCAGATTGCCGAACCCTGCAATGCAATCGTCGCCGGTTATGAGGCGGCAATTGTCAATTTCAACATTTTTGCAGCAGCGGACGTGAAGTGCGTCGTGACCGGCGTCTACGGTAAGATTTTTAAACTCAATATTTTCCGATTGAAAAATTGCGTGCGCCCAGTTTGAGCTGTTTTCAACCGCATATCCCTCAAAACGCACGTTTTTGCAATGATGCATATTAATGGCGTGAGGCCCACGGTAAAATTCCTCGCCCTCGGGATCATATACGTTTCTGCCGTCTATTTTAGAGCCTTTTTCTCCGATTATTGCAATATTCTCGGCAAATGCCGCACGTATAATTCCGTAATTCCAATAGCTGCCCACAGAATATAGATGAGCCTTATACTCCCCTTTGAGTATTGCCCACTGCCAGGGCGAGAGCCAGCGCATACGAGTGTTTTCGAGAGGGGGAAGAGGCTGCAGCTTATCTTCATTGATATGCTGATAAGCTTTAGGATTAAGACTTCCCAAAATAACGGCGTTTTCCATTAAATGCAATGTGATATTGCTGCGCAGGCGAATGTCGCCCACGACAAAGCTTCCCTCGGGTACTTGTACCTCGCCGCCGCCCTTTTCAAAGCAATAGTCAATTGCCCTTTGAAAAGCGTCGGTCTGCTGCTGTTCAATATAAGGAACCGCTCCGAAATCAACTACCGAAACTGTTAATACTCCCATAAATTTTCCCCCTTAGTGATTATCTTAAAACTAATTTTAAAGACTTTCTTTTATATAATCAATGTATGATATTTTGTTTTTTATGTCTGATTTTAGTTTTTCAATATACTTTTATGCTCCTGCCCGAAATTGTCCGGTCAGGAGCATAAAAATATATTGACTTAAATTTTATTCGGAGCCGTCTCGGCACCGGCTCCGAATTTAAACACGCTTACTTAAACGTTACCGCCCGCTTATTGCTGCAGCGGCTCGCTTATTACCGCAGCGCTGCGCATCGGGAGCATAGCTGTATTCTCCCAAAGGAATGCCTTAACCGTATATTCGCCGTCATCTATATCGTCAGGCAAGGTTACGGCTGTTGTTGTAACAGTGCTGCCCGATGCAAGATTTGTTACGTTTGTGATATGACATTCTTTTAATACTCCGTCCTTGTACAATGCTATTGCCGCCATACCGTTCATCGGTTCGTCAAGCTTTTCATTTGAAAGCGTAGCTGTTACCGACGCACCCTTTGTAACACTCTTTGCGCTTAAATTATAGGTGTAATCATACGGTGACTCAATCTGCTCGATAAGTACATCATCAAGTATTATTTCATATTCCATTACTTCTCTGTAGAACATCGGCAGCTTACCTGATACAGCCTTAAATACTGATGTGTACTTTGTCATTTCATCTGTCAGCTCGAACATATCAATGCCTTCGCCCTGACCGTCCGCTCTGCGGCGTGCAACGCCAAGCTGAGGCTTTTCTCCGGCGTTTGCCGCCTTTGCGTAGAACGATACCTTGTACCACTTGCCCTCTTCAATCTGTCTTGTCATATTTGTTCCTTCGCCTGTGGCTGTTGTTTTGGGACCGTAATCAACTTTTGAAGTTTCCCATTCGCACAAGCCTACGGAAAAACCATATCTGTCTGTAGTCACAAGCGTTGCGGCATAGCCCGGTGAACGATAGCCCTCCGATACAAACGGAGTGTTCCACACGTTGTTCCATAAATAATCCTGCATCCATTGAACGCCTTTGTCAAAGCCGGTGTATGCCACCAATGTATCGGGAACGGTGATTGTCTTTGTAACTACCGAAGATGCACCTTTCGTATCGGTAACACTAATTGTAACATCGCCGTTCTGAATTGCCGCCAAGCCGAAAGTGATTGTCTTTGCGTCTGTTGCCGATACTGCGGCATCGGCCGTCTTTCCGTTGTATGTAACCTGTGCCGACGCAATATCTTTATCAAATGTCATTGAATACTCATTGTAGCCAAGCTCGGCATTTGTTCCCTCTGCGGGAAGCGTTGTGCTTACCGCCTCGGCTGTGGGGATTATGTCAATTCTTATATCGTCTATATAAAGATTTGCCGGAATATTGTTGAAAATCGGAAGATCGGTTGCTTGTGCCGTAAACGTTGTTTCAAAATAGTTCCACTGCCGTTTCGGCAATGTACTGTAACCGTTGCTCGATATTTTCAAACTGTATTGATACTGACTTCCGGGTGCATTTCTAACAAACACGCTCGGCGTAACTGCTGTTGCCGCCTCGTCCGCATATACCCAGTATGAATATTTATATGTTTTTCCTACTTCAAGACCCGTGAAGTTTGCACCGCCTTTGGAATATGCCCAACCGCCGTTTGCACCGTTTACAAGAGCGGCGTTACCGCTCGACTCGGCTTTCGTGTGCAGTGAATACGCACCCGAATGAGCCTGCGTGCTTGTGAGTTCTACGCTTGCACCTGTGAGACCGCCCATAAATGCCCATGCTTTAGTGGAAAAATCACTTTGATTATGTCTGTTTTCAAAATCGGTAAACGCTACCCAGTCGCCGCTTATATTGAACGTTCTTGTTACCGTTACTTCTCCGCCGTATGCGTCAACAGCCGTTACGGAAACGGTTTTTTCACCTGCGGCATTGAACAGCTGTTCAAACGAAACTGTATTTCCGTTTACATTTACTGTCGATACGGCTGTTCTGTTTACCGTTACCGTTGCCGACGCAATTGCCCTATCATAAGTTACGCTGTATGTGTTTCTGCCGACGTTTTCTTCCGCACCGTCTTCGGGTAAAGTTGTCGAAACCATACTCGGATTTACAACATACTTCTGCGTAGTTTCGGTATAAAGCGCTCTGCCTATATAATCGGCTGCGCTGACTGTAACGGCTACGTCGCTTCCGTATGTCAGGCTCTCTGCCGGAACAACCGACGCTGTTTTTGTTGCCGCATCATATGTAACCGATTGTGCTTCCGTACCGTTAATTACATATGCTTTGGGATTTGTTACGTCGCTCTCCATCATCTCTTGCGAGAACGTAATCAAAATTTCATTTTCCGAAATCCCGGCTATCTCTGCCGTCGGGTCTGTTCCGTTAAGAATGGACGTATCATTTATCTGCACCAACCTGAAATCATCAATCCGAACAACGTCAACGTCTGCAGTGGAGCCCGCATCTTTTGACCTGTAAGTAAATACCGGAAGCGCTGTCAAAGTACTGCCGTCACTTGAATAGGAGTCTCCCACAGTAAACGTATGGCTTACAGTTCTCCATCCGGTAGCGTTCGGACTAAATTTATCAGCTTGATTATAAATCCAAGCATTACCATTTGTTCGATCTCTTAAGTTAAATAGCGTGGCGTCACTTGCTATTTTTTTTACTTTAAAGCTCACTACGTAAGTGTTACCTTTCGTCGTTTCAATGTTCCCCCAATTGCCGTTAAAAGATAAAAAGTCTACAAGACCCAGCCCAGCATTAGTACTTGAAGTTGATAATTTTATACTCTGTGTACCGGAAAAACTGTCGGTGGTGTCAAATGCAGGCGTTCCGTAATCAGCATATGCATAATACTTTACGTTAGTTGCATTATCATAATTAAAATTGTGCACAACTTTATAAGTTGAGGTTTCGTCCTCGGCATTTGCCGCCGGCATAACCATCGTTGCCGAAAGCATTGAAAGAGCTAAAAAGACTGATAATAATTTTTTCATTTCCTTAATCCTTTCTTAAATTTATTTTGAATCGAATTGTTTGTTCAATATATTCAAATCCTCATAACGTGTCGGATATTGAGGCATTTATATCTTAACGATATACCGAGAAACGCTCCGTATCTGCTGCGCATATGCGGATTTTTCACATTGTTTGCGCATATTCGGTACGGGACAGCGGCAAGCCGCTGTCCTGTGTTTTATCCCTTTACGCTTCCTACCGTAAGACCCTTTGTGAAGTATTTCTGGAAGAACGGGAACAGTACAACAATCGGACCGGCGGCAAGAATACACATAGCCATTCTTGCACCGTATGTGGGAATTTCCTGTCCTGCTTTGACAGCGCCGTACTGCAGCGCCTGTTCACTGTTCAGGAAGTCGATATTTGCCATAATCTTCATCAGCAGATACTGCAAAGGGAATTTGCTTTCCGTATCAATGTACAATAATCCCTGCATATAATCGTTCCAGGTTCCGAGCGTAAGAAAAAGCGCTATTGTTGCAATTCCCGCCTTTGAAATCGGAGCAATAATCTGAATGAAAGTTCTGAACTCACCTGCTCCGTCAATCTTTGCCGACTCTATAAGCTCTTTCGGAAGTCCGGCAAAGAAGCCTTTCATAAGGATAAGGTTCCATGCGCTTACGCACATCGGCAAAATCATTGCCCATATCGAGTCCTTAAGGTGCAGCCACCTTGAAACCAGGATATATGACGGAACCATTCCGCCCGAGAACAGCATACAGAAGAACACATAGTATGACAGGATATGTCTGTATGCATAATCCTTTCTCGACATTACATATCCGCCCATTGACGTGACAAAAGTTCCGATCGCGACAGTCGCTACGGTTACGATAATTGTTGTCTTATACGCATTTGCAATCGCTGTCGGATTTGCAAAAATCATCTTGTACGCATCGAGCGTATATGCGCTTGTAAGCACCTTATAGCCGTTGTTTACAATCGTTTCTTGTGACTGAAACGATGAGCTTAATATTATAAGAAACGGGTATAAACACGCAAATGCAAGAAGTGCAAGAATGAGCGTCATAACTATCTGACCTATTTTTTCACCGGTAGTTTTTATTCCGCTGTGCTGAATTTCTTTTGTTTTTGTTTTTACTTTCATATTGCTCACCCCTCTTTACAGCATTGCGTTATCGGGATTGATTTTCTTTACTATTGCGTTGGACACAATAACAAGGAAAAATCCTACAACAGACTGATAGAAGCTTGCCGCAGCCGACATACCTATATCGCCCATTCCCATAAGCGCTCGGTATGTAAACGTACTCAGCACGTCCGTGGTCGGATACAGAAGCGTGGAATCGAGCGGCAGATTATAGAACATACCGAAGTCCGAATTGAATATTTTACCTATGTTTAATATAAGCATCATACTTATCATCGGCATAAGAGTCGGGATTGACAAATGCCAAATCTGCGCAAATCTGCCTGCGCCGTCCACTCTTGCCGCTTCGTATATCTGCTCGTCTGCGCTCATCAGCGCCGCATAATATATCAGCGACGAATATCCCATACCTTTCCATACGTGCGCTATAAGCAGTATAGGCGGCCAATATTTCGGCTCATTGTACCACATTATCGATGAAAGTCCAAAGGTTTCACGGATTTTGTTGAACATACCGTAGTCCATATCGAGGAACGCACGGAGTGCGTACGATACGACAACCCATGACAGGAAGAACGGAAGAAGGAGCATTGTCTGGCTCGCCTTGACAACCTTGCGTGACATTTCAAAAAGCATAAGCGCAATAATTATGCAGATTGATGTTCCGACAATTATAAACACTACGTTATACAAAACCGTGTTTGCGGTTGCCCGAAGAGCGTCGTGGCTCTTTACGAGGAACTTAAAGTTTTCAAGTCCTACCCATTTACTGCCCCATATTCCGAGACTTACTTTATAATTTTTAAACGGAATTAACAGTCCGTACAGCGGCATATAGCAAAATACAAACAAAAACACTATTGACGGCAGAGCCAAAATGGTCAGCGGCAGGTTTGTTTTAAAAGTTTTTATGCCCGATGCAAGCTTGCCTCTGTTTTTCTTTTCACGCCTGCACTCTGTTGTTTTTTTCACTTATATCCCTCCGTTATTTCTTATTAGCTTTCCATTCTGTATACTGGCGGTTAGCCTCGTCGATTATCTTATCTATACCGTTTTGTTCAAGCTTTGCGTAAGCTTCCGCAAGGTATGCGTCAACGTCTGCAACGGAACCGACATTCAGGTTTGCTCCGTATTCCTTAACCGTTGATGCAACGGCGGCACACTCAGCCTTTACAGATGATGAGTCGAAATAGAAACCGAGCGTTGATGAAACCTCTGCCTTCTGGTTTTCCTCCTGCATCTTTTCAAGAGCTTCTTTTCTGTTCCAGCTTGAATCCCACTGATCCCAAAGCGGTCCTAAGTAGTTGTGCCAGATTGCCCACTTCTGATTTTTACCCGAATTAGGAATAATCGACTTCATATCGGGAGTGCTTCTTTCTTCGTCTATAACATAGTCTGTACCCTCGATACCGTAAGCAAGCAGGTTTGACAAATCGGGGTCTTTCCATACAAGGTTAAGTACCTGCAAAGCTTCCTCGGGGTGCTTTGAGCTTGCGCTGATTGCCGACATTGACGAAGTAACTACGCCGTTTGATATAGCCGAGTTGCCCTCATACGCCTCAACGCAGGGGAAGCCGTAGTATGAAGTTGACTTTTCGCCGTCCTCGGTATATGCGCCCGTTGTCTTTAAAACTGCATATTTGCCTGTTTTTGCGTCTGACATATACTCTGTTCTTGTAGCGGCGTCCAGCGGAATATAGCCTTTTTTATAAAATTCGCTGAGCTTCTTCCAGTACTCAACGCGGCTGGGTATCTTCATTGCGTTTACGAACTTCTGATCTTTTTCCGAGAAATCAAGTCCCTTAATCTGGTCGTCCGTATAATTTTCATCAATATAAGTTGAAATTACGCCTCCTGCAGTCTGAAGCATAGGAGTTATTCCCGGCTCGTTTTCCTTAATCTGCTTAAGGTACGGCTCAAGGTCGGAAAGAGTCTTTACATTCTTATAATCGAAGTTGTATTTTTCAACCAAGTCCTTTTTAAATACCATTGCCGAAGATGATGACATAGGCGCCTGGCTCGGGATTGCGTAAATTTTGCCGTCAATCGTAACTGCGTCCCAAACTCTTTCGTCGCTCTTTTTGAGAATATCGGGAGCATACTTTTCAAGCATTTTCTTATCCATCGGAACGAAAGCGTCTCTTCTTACGTTATCAATAAACTTATTTGTCCAGCTTGATGTGAAGCAGATGTCAAACTCCTCGCCCGAGTTAATCATTACGTTCATCTTATCTTCCCATGCGGCATTATCGAGGAAGTGGAACTTAACCTTAACGCCTATTTCCTTTTCAAACTTCTCGTTTGCAAGCGATTCGATTTCCTCCTGATGCTCCATTGTGTCGACTGACTTAATCATATACCAATGAATTATCGGTTCTTCGGCTGATTTTTTTCCGCAGCCTGTGAGCGGTGTAACGGCACACGCCGCAGCAAGTGCAAGCAAGCATACTTTTTTCAACATTTTTTTCGTTTTCATTTCTTCATTTCCTTTCTTTTTTGCATTTTAATTTTTTAAATAATCCTTAAGCTTTGCCCCTGTTCGGATAGGTAACAAAGCAATTATTTACCCGTATCAATATACAATCATTATTCTCGGCTCTGCCCAGTCAGAATATACCAAAACGTAATTTGCGTCCGAGCCGAAGTCCTTTGCGTCGTAAACGGCACTGCTGCTTATGTTTTCAAGCTTACCGCCGTCACGTCCCTCCTCGTACTTGTATATTTTGAAGCTCTTTACGTTCCAGTTCTCCGTTACACTGCCGGTATTGATTGATAAAATAGATTTGTAATTTGTTTCTACCTTACCGTAAACCATTCTATCCTTATCGTTGATTGATGCAACGGTCGGATTAGCCGCACCCTTATATCGATCTGCCGCCGCCTCGCTCGCATCTACTACAATCTTAATTGTATCAAGCTTATCATTTCCCGTTCTGCTGAATGCGACAAAGTCACCCGTGCTTATTTCATAAGTGCTTGTATCCTCGGAATTGGTTGAGGATGCATTCTTAACTTTTTCGGGTTTGTCGGTGTAAATCTCGTAAGTTCTGTTCCACGAGGTCAGCGTCAGCTTTGTACGTACTTCTCCGTAAGAGTCGTCATATTCCTCGGTCACGTCATTGACTACCGCATAAACCATAGATGCGCTCACGCCTGCGCTCGTTATAACAACGTCCGCAATCACGTCCGCCTCCGAGGTGGAATATGCGTCAAAGGTATATGTCGTTGTATTTGACAGCGAGCTGCTGCCGCCTACTCTGAAGTCCTCGTCGTTTGCGTTTGCATAATCCGCCGGTATCGAGAACACCTTTGTCGAGTCCGAAAGATTAAGCTTTCCGTTAAACGTTGCCAGTGTTCCGTAGTACATCGCACTGCCCTTGTATATACGTCTCATACTCGTTGCCGACTCTCCGCTCGGAGCGGGAACGGACAAAGGATCGTCCACAGGGTCCGTCGCCTTGATGTTATACGCCGTATCGATTGCGGAAACCTTACCCTGCGCATTTACCGTGTAGAAAATCGGCTGTGCCGGGATTTCGCTTTCGCCCTTGCACAAAATGGTTTTGAGAGCGGCGGCTGTTTTTCTGCCCTCTCCGTCAACGGATACCTTATCGGTACCGTCAATTCTTATCATTTCGCCGTCCTCGTTGAAAATCTTAAATATAAGATTTTCAGCATCGCCTTTCGGCTCATATGCTCCCAATAAAATGCCAAGCTTTGTTCCGCTCGGATTACCCGATATGAATGCTGTGGCTTTATTGTCGCTTGAAATATATACAACTCCGTTTTTGCCTGCTTCGGGCGTATCGCCGATGAGATTGTTTATCATTTCGTAAGACGCGTCGCCCACCGATATGATTGTCTTACTGCCCTCACGGCGGACTTTGCTTATTTTGCCCTTAGCCTTGTTTGAGGATACCTCCGCAAGAATAACCTCTCCGTCGGCGCTTTCCAGAATTTTTAAGATACTGTATTCCGAAAGCTCCGTATAATCCTTATCCTTGCCGTTTTCGTCCTTTATTTCGACAATTTCCGCTTTTTCCAAGTTCAGGCTGTCACCGTCGTATTTCGCATAAACGCTTTCCTTTGACGCGTCTACTCTGTTTACCATCATATAGCGGTAACTGTAAACCTTTACGGTTTCGTAAACCTCGTCTTTGTCGGCGTCGATAAGCTCGATATATCCGTTTTTCGGAACCATTTCCGAGCTGTCGAAATTTGTTTTTGCCTTGTTGTTGTAGATAAAGTTAAACTTTGAATTGATTTTTGCGGTTTTTGTTTTATTATTTTCATCATATTTATATGAAAAATTGCTGTATTCCGCATCGTTTGCGTCAAGCGTCAGTATGTTATTGTACTTGTCACGGTTTTCGATATGCACAACCTCGTCGTCGCTGTTTACGTATGCTTTAACCTTACATCCGATAAGATTTTTCGTATCGCATTCCGTCTGATAGAGAACGCCGTCAATAGCAACAGCTTTGTCATAAACGGACTTTGACTCATCAAGCGCCGTATAAATATTGCGTGTTACAACGCCTTTGATTGTGTTTATCTTAAAAACGGTATTTAAAATATTTGTATCGGGTTCGATTTTATAGCTTCTTCTGCCTAAATCGTCAAAAGATATGAGCATCATATCCGTTTTAAGCGACTCCACAAGCATTTTGGCAAAGCCGTAATGGTTAATGGGATAGCTGTTGTAGCCTACGCTTGACGATACAATGCCGAGCTTTGTTGCCTGGCGCAGATACCCTTGCGGATAACCTCCGTCCTCCTCGGCAAGGAACCCGTAGCCGAGCATGGAAACGACTATTTTTGACGCCTCCTCGTACAGGACGTTATCGTTCGGGCGGAACATTCCGCCGTCTCCGTTTACAATTCCCCTCTGCGTTGCCGCTATAATATATCCGTATTCAGGAGTTTCCTCCGATATATCGGAATACGGCGATTCACTGCTGTCGTCTGACGGAGGGATTTGGAAAAGCTGCATAACGCTCTTAACCATTTCACCTCTCGTCAGTGTATCGCTTATATTGTACTCTGCGTCTTTATCAATAATGCCTACTGCTTTGAGCAAGCCTACGTTGTCGTTATACTCGGCAATTTCCTTGTCGGTATAAACGTCCTCCTGCTGTTTCTGCGCAAATACCGCCGCCGTGCCGCAGTTTATCGTAAGCAAGGCAACCGATAAAACACTGCTGATTAATCTCTTTAATTTCATTTTTCCACCTCACTCCGTTAATATGACATAAATCTGCTTAATACCACAGCCGCCTCGGCACGTGTGAGAGATTCTTTCGGGTTGAATTTTCCGTCAGCGCCCTCAATAATGCCCATTTTTGATGCGAATGCAACTGCTGTTTTTGCATAATCGGAGATTTCGCTATCGTCCGTAAATACGCCTGCATTATACTCCGAAACCGCATTATAGCCCATAAGTCTTGCTATGATAACCGCCATATCCTCACGGGTTATGTTTTGACCGACTCCGAACTGTCCGTTTTCCATACCCGAAACAATGTTATTTTTGAATGCGCTCGCAACATAGCGGTAATACCATGCGTTCTTATTAACGTCCGTAAAATCAGCTTCTGCCGACTCGTCATATTTACCCGCTGCGAGAACTATCATCTTAACAAATTCCTCACGGCTGACCGGTGACGACGGTTCAAATTTGTTATCGCCTCTGCCGTTTATAATGTTTCTTTCGGCAAGATTGTTAATGGCTTTTTCCGCCCAATCGAAACCGCCAAGGTCGTTAAAGTATTTATCCTCCTGAGTGCTGTCGTTTACTCTGCCCGCCGGAACACTGTTACCCATATTTCCGCCGGTGCTTCCTCCGCCTCCGCCGTCGGGAGTGTTACTTCCGGGAGTCGGCTTTTTTCTCGACTCGGTTACCGCAGTATTAAATCCTCTCACAACCGCCGGATAATCCGCATAATTCTGATTTACCATTCTTCCGTAAATTTCCGATTTGCTGTCCGTTGATAAAATAGTGCCGAGGTTTATGCCGATAACCGCATAGTTTGCCTCAATACTCTGTCTGATATTGCCCCAGCCGAGAACTCCGTTGATTGAGCGCAGAACGGTAAACTTTTTAAAGTCGTCCGCAAACTCCTGTGCCGATGCAAACGTTTTGCCGATTGCATAAGCTCTTACTTCCTTTTTCAGGCTGTCGCCGATAATCGTTGTATATGTCATATACTCCGATGTTCCCTCAAGCTTAAGCTCCGTGGCATATGTTGAAATTATCTCGGCAATCTCCTCATCTGCAACCGCTTTATTTACAAGCGTTGTAACGGCGGCGTCCGTGAACTGCGTCTCAAGCTCCGTAAAGTTGGTTTCCGAAATCTGCGGCATTGCCGTGAAAAGTCTTATAAATTCCGTGTTCTTTTCGGCGTCCGTCTTGATTTTCTGCTCATACACGGTGTTGCCTATATAAAGCTTCTCGTAATATTTATCTATAAGCGTCTGCATGAGCGCCGTGTCGCCCGCCGTCTTTGCGCCGTTAATCTTCTTTATTATCTGGCTCACATAAGTCGATCCGGTGAACTGAAAATCAACCGACTTATACACGGCAAAACCGTCAAGCGTTAAATACGCCTTATACGTTCTCGGATAATAGGTGTCAATATCAACCACCGCGTCTGACGGGGTATTGTCCTTTATCAAAAAGCTTGTGCTGAAGCTTCCCTTTGCGTCCGCCGTTATCTCGCCGACCGCCGCAACGGTTTCGCTGAAATTCTCCGCCGTTACATCAGCCTGAGTTTTACCCGGATACACAATCATATACGACAGCTTACATTCCCTCGCCGGCGTTACGCTTCCGCTGACCGTTACCGTATCGGACTGCGCCGTTACGCTGAGGTTATTCACCTCAGCGTCAATCGGCGCCGCAAATACCGAAGAAACACATACAAAAGCTGTCATAATCGCTGTTAGCAAAAATATTATCTTCTTCATCCAAATCTCCATTCTGTTGCCGAAAAGCAACTCTTAGGTTAATACTCTCCTCTGCTTAATTTGCAGTTGTTACCAATGTGATATAATCTATTTCTACCGAGCCTTTTCCGTCTGTCGGCATAAAGCAAATTCCGTTAAGCTTGCCGGTAAATCCGTTTATATCAGAGGTTTTAATAATATACATTCTGCTTTCGGTGTCATTTTTCACTGCTTCAAATTCCACCGACGGTGCTTTGGCATATTCGGCGTTGCCGTCTGTTAAAAACTGCAATTTTGCCTTTGTTCCGCCGGTCGCATTTCTGTATTTTATTTCAATCTCGGCTATCTTTGACGTGTCTATGTCAAGGTCCTTGATTGTATACATTTTGGGTGACGGACCGAGTATTCTTGCCGAGAGAATACCGTTGTCAATTCGTAGGTCACCGAGCTGTTTGCTTAATACCCAGCCGTCCTTTGTCGAATTTGCGTCAAAGCTCCAGGTTATCTCGTCCTCCGTTACCGTCATTGACGATGCGTCGGCTACAACCTTCCAGTCGCCCTCAAAACGTATATAATCTATTGCAAAGTCACCCAAATCGGAATTTGAACCCGGGTCAAGTCTGATATTTGTAATATCACCGCTCCATGCCGAGCATTTTGACGGGTCAATATCAACCGTTCTCAGCTTGCCGTCATTCTTGATTTTTCCCGACATTGATTTTGCTTCGTTCCACGTCTTGTCACCGCTTGTGAGGAAGTATATTTTTACACTCTCCGCATTGGTATTGTTCTGCATACGAATCTGAATATTTTTAACGTCAGCCGCTTTAAAGTTATAATTCGACTTTACAAGTATCGGCATCTTAGCCGCTACTTTACCTGTTAGCATTCCGTTTGCGGCGCTTAACTGTCCGACATTCTGCATCGAACCCCAGCCCTCTGTATTGCCGTCCAGGTCAAATTCCGACGAAACGATAATATCACGTGTTTTCTCCGCTCCTGTCGAAAGCTCGTTTACAATTATTTCTCTTGTTTCCTCATTGTAGGAAAGCTCTTTTGCAAACAGTTGTTTAAACAGCTTGTCGGTAACATAGCTTGTTCCGTCCTGCTCGATTACAACGGGATTGGCTCTCAAACGTCCGCCGTTTACGTTACCCTCCTGCGTGGTATGGTCAATCTGCGCATACTTATCGCCGTAGAGAATTGTTGTGCGGTTGTTGAGCCTGTCATAGTCAATCTTTCCGCCGAGCTTAGCCGATAAAACGTTTAACGGATAATACCATTTGTCATCATGCTTAATCGGCGCCGTGGTAAGATTTTCAAGCTCATCATCGCTGTTTGCAATATATGACGGAGCGTGTTCGTAGTCATACTGTTCTTCTTCGCTTGTATCATAGTCCTTGTGATACAGCAGTTCAACGGAATCTATCATAAATTCCGCATCTGCGGTATTTTTCGGTAAATGGTTCATTACGTCAAATCTGAGCTGCAGTAAGTTTGTCTGCAAATTCGAACCGGCAAGCGGATAAATCATATCGACAAATCCGTCTTTTCCGCTCTTGTTGTACCATTCGCCCGACAGCTGAACAGATTGCTGTTCATTGTAATACTTTCCGTTGTCACATCTATAGAACAACTGGTTCTGCCACGACGCATTCTCTTTTTTCACATTGTATTTAACACGTATCTTTACCTGAATTAATCCGTGATAGTCAACATTAAGCTGCGGCGAGTAGAGCTTTGAGTCTCTGCCCGTAACCGAACCTGTCAGACACCCGTCCTTTACCGTAAGCGCCGTTGTGTCTTCACTCGTCCAGCCCTCGGTGCTGTCGTCAAAGTAATATCCCTTTATCACCGTTGCACCCTCTGCCTCGCTTGTCGGTGCATTCTTTACAACCTTAACCGTCTGAAGCCGTCTGTTCGGCGGATACAGATTGTTAAATCTGTCTTTCTGCGCTGTTGTCGGTACCTGATGCGCATAATCGTGGTCGTGATCTTCTGCGTCCTTATTGCAGAATGCCTCATATATTGCGTCTAAGTATCCCCAGCCTTCGCCTCCTGACGGCGCTACCCAATGTCCTTCGCCGTACTCGTCATAGGTATCAAGGCATATGAAGTTATGCGCCAAGCTGTCTTTGTCAAACTCATCTCTTCTGCTTAAATAGTAGTCTACTATTTTTCTGTAATCCTCTGCTTCGATAATCTGATTGCCCTGCACATTCCATACGCTTCCGTCAAGACCGGGGCTTAATGCAATCGTCTTATCGAGAATATCCTTGTACTCTATAGATTTGTCTATCTGTGAAATCTGACCTTCTACAGTTGAGGCACTGCCGTACGGCATTGAACAGTCGACACCGATTTCCTTGTACAGCTTAAGGCTTTCCTCGTCCGCACCGAGGTTCATCGCAATAATCGGGTTTCCTACTCCTGCGTCAATGCATACCTGTCTTATCTGCTTTAAGAAGTCCTGACAAAGCGGAATTTTATCCGCAAGCGGTGTATTGGCGTCCTCTGCCGTTCCCGCATATTTAAAGAAGTTTGCCGAAGTCCAGCAGGAAAGTACGGGTCTGCCGTCTATTCTCAAATAGTCGGGGTCTTTGAAGTAGTGTTCTATCATATACGGAAGATACTGCTCAAGGAAATATTCTCTTGTCGGGTGGTAAACAGAACCTGTTTCCATAAGCACGCAGTACGGGAGCATACTCTTGTACTTTGCATACTTCAAGCCCTCGTCGATAAACGACCAGCCGAATGTCGGGTTTGCGTACGGTCCCGGTGTATCGGCAATAATCGTAACTCTTTGGAACGTAAAGCCGTGTTCCACAAGCTGTTTTATCATCCAGTCGTTTACTTCGGGATCGCCTTCGTCATAGTAACCTAAATACGGTACACGTCTTTTGTCCATATTCAAGCTGTCCCAGCCTACGTGGTAACCGTTTCTCCACATCGGGCAGAACTGCATACCTATCTGCATATTTTCGTCTGTCGGTTTTACAGGCTGCGGTTCGGGACAATAATCCTCGGGTTCCGGAGTATCGTACCAAAGTCTGAAAAAGTCAACATATGTATCTTTTGAGCCGTTGTTTACTACCTCCATTGTATCTATTGTGTCATTAAAAAGGTCTACGTTTTCAAACTTTTTAATACCGTTTACATAGATTGTCGCTTTCTTTGTTTCCAAATCCAGATATGCTCTGATTTTGTACCATACAGTTTTGAAATAGTCGCTGTAAAGCTCATTTTCCGTTCCGTTTGTACTGTACCAGAACTTATTGTCGTGGATTGTAAATCTTATCGTTTCCTTACCGTTTCCTTTAAGGGACATTTCAAAGCCGTTGTTCTTTTCGGGCTGATAGAAATGATATTCAAATACCATTTGCTTACCCTGAACTTTATCAACGTACTTCGTCAGTTTCGCACCGCTGTGCATATTCATATTGGCGTCGTCCCACGGTGTACTTGTACCCATATACATTATTTCCGTTTTTCCGTTGGAATTGTAATCGGAGGGTACGTTAAGCTTACTGTTTAAGAGCTGCTCGTGTATCAGATAGCCTCTGTACATCTTTACGCCTCGCATCCAAAGCTTGCCGACGTTTTTATCGCCCGTATTGATATTGAAGTTATCTACAAATTCCACATTATTGCAGAACGGTACGTTTTCGATTACAAGCTGTCCGTCACAGAAAACCTGTTCAATCATTTTTGTGTCCATATTGAACACCGTGCGTATTCCGTTGTTGTATCTGAGTTCTTCCGTACCCCAGCCGTTTTCGTTGCTGTCGTCCGGTCTTACTTCATACGCTCCGACTTTCAGCTCACTTCCGTCCGCCTGTACAAGATAAAGGTTTCCGTCCGAACGGGTTATGTACTTAATTGCCGCCGTTCCGCCCTGACCGAGAGTAAACGTTATTCCGTCCTGCGCCTTTTCAAGCGGAACGTATATGAAATCAAGCGTTATTCTGCCGTGGTTTGCATTTTCAAAGTTTCTGTTCATCTCAACAGGGAACTTGTCGCTTGTATCAATCAGGCCCTGATGGAAGAAGTATCTCTCTGTAAAGCTTCCGCCAAGGTTTCTCATATCCCAGCTTGACGGTGCTTTGAACTGTTCGCCCTGATGATAAATCAGCTTATTGTACATAAAGTTTTCATCAATGAAATACTTTACTTCCTGTTCGTCCTTTGTGTAGTCATAATCGGGGTCATATCCGGCGTCATATCCGCCGTTGCGGTATTTCGAGTCGTCATACTCACCGTACTCAAATCCACGGACATTATATATTCCGTCATAGACTATATCTTCACTGTTTTCACCCGTTGCCTCCGTTTCCTCAACCGCTGCGGTTTCCTCCTCCGCAAGCACAGGCATCGCAGTGAACGTCGTTAATGCAAATATCAGGGACATAAGACCCGATACCGCTTTGCTTAACTTACTCATTGTTTCTACCTCCAATACTTTTAATTATTTATTTATGATAAGATTTTTGAACACGCCTGTCGACGGCAATAATGTTCCGAAATCTTTAAATACAAACAGCTTAACGTTTACGTTCGGATTGTCAAAGTCGATACCGCTCACGTCCATCGCTTTTATATTCATTCCTCCGCCCCCGGCGGCTGTCTGAACACTGCCGACTGCCGTGCACTTTAATACGTCCGAGTCGTAAACCGCCGCTATCGGTCTGCCGCTTATTTGTGCGTCGGTGTAATTTTCAAGGCTTACGTCTGCCGACTGCGACTGCAAATCAATCTGCACCGTTGCAAGAATTTCTTCGCCGACGTCCGCTGCGGTTATATACCGTGTCGACGCATTAAAGCTTAACTGCTTTTTGAACAGTTGTCTGAAAAATCTTTCATTTGTATACAATGTATGATATTCTTCATAAATCAGCGGTTCCGCCGCTATCGAATTTCCGCCGTTTACGGTCATTGTCTGATTTGTTCCGTATATTTTCGCATATTCGCCGCTGTCTTTTACCAGAACCGTTGTTGTATCGTTCAATCCGTCATAATCCACTTTTGCGCCCAGCTTCTGCGCAACCTCACGCAACGGATAGTACATTTCGCCGTTTTGCTCCTTTGGAGCATTATTAAGAGCCGTAACCGTTCCGCCGTTTTGGTAATACGACGGGGCGTTGTTAAATGCGGCTTCCTCCTCCGCACTTGTATCATAATCACTGTGATACAAAAGCTCAATGGAGTCTATCATAAATTCCGCATCGTCATAATCTTTCGGCGCATGGTTCATTACGTCAAATCTGAGCTGTTTCAGGTTCGACTGCAAATTCGAGCCTGCAAGCGGATAAATCATATCGACAAATCCGTCGTTGCCGCTTTCGCTGTACCATTCGCCCGAAAGCTGAACGGATTGCTGTTCATTGAAATACTTTCCGTTGTTGCAGGTATAAAATACCTTATTGGTCATGGCCGCATTTTCTTTTCTTACGTTGTACTTGACACGTATTTTAACCTGTATTAAGCCGTGATAATCAATATCCAAAAGCGGTGAATACAGCTGTGAATCATTTCCCGTAACCGAGCCTGTCAGACAGCCGTCTTTTACCGTAAGCGCCGTTATGTGCTGACCGTTCCAACCCTCTGTACTGTTATTAAAGTAATAACCCTTTACCACTGTTGCGCCCTCCGCCTCGGTAGTAGGCGCATTTTTTACAAGCTTAATTGTCTGAAGCCGTCTGTTCGACGGATACAGATTGTTGAATCTGTCTTTCTGCTTTGTTGTGGGAACTTGATGCGCATAATCGTGATCATGGTTCTTTGCGTCCTTATTGCAGAATGCCTCATATATTGCGTCAAAGTATCCCCAGCCTTCGCCGCCTGACGGCGCTACCCAGTGTCCTTCGCCGTACTCGTCATATGTGTCTAAGCATATGAAATTGTGCGCTAAGCTGTTTTCGTTAAACTCGTTTCTTTTACTTAAATAATGGTCTACTATCTTTCTGTAGTCCTTTGCCTCGATAATCTGATTTCCCGGTGACTGCCATACGCTGCCGTCAAGTCCCGGACTTAAGGCAATCGTTTTATCGAGAATATCCTTATACTGTACGGATTTATTAATTTCCTCAATCTGACCCTCAACCGTTGCGGCGCTGCCGTAAGGCATTGAACAGTCTATTCCGATTTCCTTGTACAGATTAAGAGTATCTTCGTTCGCATCAAGGTTCATCGCTATTATCGGGTTTCCGACTCCTGCGTCAATGCACGTCTGTCTTACCTGATTTAAGAAATCCTGACAAAGCGGGATTTTATCCTTAAGCGGTGTTTTTGAATCTTCCTCCGTTCCCGCATAGCTGAAGAAATGTGCCGAAGTCCAGCAGGAAATCACGGGTCTGCCGTCTATTCTCAAATAATCGGGGTCTTTGAAGTAGTGTTCTATCATATACGGGAGATACTGCTCAAGGAAGTATTCCCTTGTCGGGTGGTAAACCGAACCTGTTTCCATAAGCACGCAGTACGGAAGCATACTCTTGTACTTTGCGTATTTAAGTCCCTCATCAATAAACGACCAGCCGAATGTCGGGTTTGCGTAAGGTCCGGGAGTATCGGCGATAACCGTAACTCTTTGGAACGTAAAGCCGTGCTCCACCATCTGTTTTATCATCCAGTCGTTTACTTCCGGCTCACCCTCGTCATAATAGCCCAAATACGGTACACGTCTTTTATCCATATTCAAACTGTCCCAGCCTACGTGGTAGCCGTTTCTCCACATCGGGCAGAACTGCATACCTATCTGCATATTTTCATCTGTCGGTTTTACCGGCTGCGGTTCGGGGCAATAATCCGCCGGTTCAGGCGTATCGTACCACAGTCTGAAAAAGTCAACGTATGTATCCGAACCGTTGTTTACCGCCTCCATTGTATCTATCGTATCGTTAAAAAGGTCTACATTTTCAAACTTTTTAATTCCGTTTACATAGATTGTGGCTTTCTTTGTTTCCAAATCCATATACGCTCTGATTTTGTACCAAACCGTCTTGAAATAGTCGCTGTAAAGCTCGTTTTCCGCGCCGTTTGTACTGTACCAAAACTTATTGTCATGGATTGTAAATCTTATCGTTTCCCTGCCGTTTCCTTTAAGTGACATTTCAAAGCCGTTGTTCTTTTCGGGCTGATAGAAATGATATTCGAATACCATCTGCTTGCCCTGAACCTTGTCAACATACTTTGTTATTTTAGCGCCGTTGTGCATATTCAGATTGGCGTCGTCCCACGGGGTACTTGTACCCATGCACATAATTTCCGACTTGCCGTTGGAATTGTAATCTGACGGTACGTTAAGCTTACTGTTCAAGAACTGCTCGTGTATCAGATAACCCCTGTACATCTTAACGCCACGCAGCCAAAGCTTGCCGACGTTTTCATCGCCTGTGTTGACGTTAAAATTATCCACATATTCCACGTCATTGCAGAACGGAACGTTTTCGATAACAAGCTGTCCGTCGCAAAAAACTTTTTCTATCATTTTCGTGTCCATATTGAACACTGTGCGGACGCCGTTATTATATTTGATTTCTCCCGTTCCCCAGTTGACCTCATCATTATCATTCGGTCTTACGGCGTATGCTCCGACTTTCTGCTCACTGCCGTCCGCCTTTACAAGATAAAGATTTCCGTCCGAACGGGTTATGTACTTAACAGCCGCCGTTCCGCCCATACCGAGCGTAAACGTTATTCCGTCCTGCGCTTTTTCAAGCGGAACATATATGAAATCAAGCGTTATTCTTCCATGATTTGCATTTTCAAATTTCCTGTTAAGCTCAACGGGGAATTTGTCGCTCGTATCAATCAATCCCTGGTGGAAGAAATATTTATCCGTTAAATTTCCGCCGATATTTCTTACGTCCCAGCCTGACGGAGCTTTTATCTGCTCGCCCTGATGATATATACGCTTATTGAACATAAAGTTTTCATCAATGAAATATTTTACCTCTTGTTCATCTTTCGTATAATCGTAATCGAGGTCATAGCCTGCGTCATATCCGCCGTCACGGTATTTTGAGTCGTCATACTCGCCGTAATCAAAGCCTTTGACATCGTATGTCCCGTCATACGTTATGTTTGCCGAATATGAGGCGTTCATTGCTCTGCCGAGAGAGTCGCAGGCGCTTATTGTAACCTGTGTTTCAGATGATAGCGATACCGAAGGAGTAACTTCCGCAGTTCTCGTTTTCGCATCGTACTTAACCGATTTTGCCTCCGCACCGCCGATTATATACGCTTTCGGATTTGATACGTCGCCGCTCATCTCCCGTGAAAATCTGACCGTCATTTTCTTCGGCGAAAATCCTGTTATCTCCGCTGTCGGAGCATTGTTCAGAACGGACGTATCATTTATCTGCACCGTTCTGAAATCGTCAATCAACACAATGTCCTCGCTTTTCGCCTCCGACCAATAAGTAAAGGTCGGAACAGATGTCAGAACATCGCCCGTACTTGTCGGCGCCGTGCCAACCGTAAACGTATGGCTTACGGATTTCCAGCCGTTGTCCGACAATCCCAATGCGCCGCCGAGTCCCCATATATACGTTCCTGTGTTTGTGTCACGCAATGCGTTCCACCGTGTATTTTTGCCGACGGGAATTTTTTTAATCTTAAAGCTCATTACATAGGTTTTTCCCTCGGTCAGCCCGATTTCGCAGGCTTTGCCGTCCCAGCCGCGGTGCGGCATAAAGCAGGCGTAACCTTGATCGTTCGTTGCCATTTTTATGCTTGTATCGCCCGAAAAACCGTCGCTGTGCCAAAAGGCTCTTGTGCCTTCGTAACCGCCGTTTGCATAGTCCCAGCAGTTTGTTTTATCGCTTGAAATATTCTCATAATTTAAGTCACAAACGACTTCATACGGAACGTTCCCGTCCTCGGCAAACGTTACCGCCGACGGCACGGCAACAGCCGCCGCCAGCAATAATGATAATAATTTTTTCATTCAATATATCTCCTACTGCAGATTAAACATTATTGAATTATGTATAATCTCCATCTTGTTAATGCTGTTCCAAAGATAAAGCTTTACGCTTTTTCCGTCCGCAAGAAGCGCTTTGTCAATCTTAACGGGTACGGACTGTTTATTTGACGTAATATTCAGCTTTAAGCACTTCATTGCCGTGCTGTAGCCGTTCTCGTCATACACTGCGATTACGCCGTACATTTCCTGCGCTCTTGACGCCGCTGCGGACAATGTGATTGAAATATCGTTGTCCTTTGATACGGTCATACCCTCCGCATACGCTTCGCTGCCTACCTTTATATCGGACATCTTAACCGACGTTTCGGTCTTAAACTGTATTTTATGAGCTGACGCTACGCCGTATTTATCGGTAACGTTAAGCTCAAGCTCATAATATCTGCCGTATTCAGGAGTCGTCTGCGGCGTCACGGTTACTTTGTTTCCGTCAATAGACGCATTACATACAATATCACCGATTTTTGCCGCCGCTGCTGTTATGCTGCTGTTAAATACAACCTGTATCGGTTCATCTACCGCTGCATCCTCCGCATTATCCGAAACGGAGCTGTCTGCAACCGACACATCAGGGTATTGATAGAGCTCCAAATCGTCCATATAGAAAACCGAATTCTCGCTTATCGACGCTCCCGATTTCAACTCAAATCTCAATGACGGAACGGGCACAGTACCGTTTGTTATATCCGACGCTGTCTGCGACTCACCCGTAAAATCATATACGTATCTGTACCAGCCGTCTTTTCCCTCAATCGGAGTTACTTCTTTGTTTGCATTCTGTCTGCTGCCAAGATAAGTTTTGTTATCTCCGTTAACCGCCACAAAGCTCTTTACATCGGAATCGGCAGGTATCTTAACGCAAAATGTCATTCTGTATCTTTTGCCGATTTTAAGCTTTATTCTGTAATCTTGATCCGCTCCCGTACCAGGTGTTAAATCAGCATTATATTTATCTTTCATAACAACCTTTAAACCCGACGGACCGGTAACATATTCATTTGTGTCAAGAGTTTTTGTTCCTTCTATGGAACATCTTCTGTAGTCGTTGTCTGCAAGAGTTTCCTCCGTTGCAGCGGCATTTTCAAAGGAGTTTTTATAAAGGATGGGCATTTCAAGCATAGTATAATATGTAAGAGTTGTTTCCGAAACCGCCTCGCCGTCCGTATCTTTTAAATCTTTTAATGTAACAGTATAGCTGCTGCCTGCTTCAAGATTTGTCAGCGTAAATGTAACAACGTTACCGGAAACCGCAATGTTTTCAATCTCCGCATCGTTGTCTGCGCTGATACCGTTTGTCGTTCCGGGGTCTATGTCCTTATTAAATGTAACCGAAACATTCATACTTCCTGCCGGAATGTCGCCCGTGCCGTCCGACGGTGTTGCCGAAACAACAGACGGAAAAACCCTTTTAACTCTGAAGCTAAAATTTTTCGCTCCGACAGCTCTGCCGTAAGCGTCCGTAACTCCCGTTATATCAAGCGCATATTCCCCTGCTTTTAAGAACGAGTTGAAATTAATTCTGTATGTCTTATTGTCAAGCTTATCGACTGATGTAATCGTGCTTTCGGCGTTTGCGGAAGTGAGAGCGCAGTTACCAACCGTCAAATCATTGACCGGATTTGTAAAGCTTACCGTAACACCGTCAATCGACTCTATTTCTTCCTCGCTTTCGTTAATAGATGTACTGCAAACGGTTTCCGGCGGATAGGCAACGTTTTCTTCTGCCGTGGTGTAAACGGCTCTGCCGATATAGTCGCACGCACTGACCGTAACGTTTACATTTGTTCCGGGCGTCAGCTCCGTTGACGGAACAACCGTTGCGGTTTTTGTTGCCGCATCATATGTAACCGATTGTGCCTCTGCCCCGTCGATTATGTACGCTTTGGGGTTTGTTACGTCGCTTTCCATCATCTCCTGCGTGAACGTAACCGTCATTGCCGCCGGTGAAAGTCCCGTTACCTCCGCTGTCGGGTCTGTTCCGTTGAGAATGGACGTATCGTTTATCTTCACCGTTCTGAAATCGTCAATCAGAAGAATTGCACCGTTTTGTACAGTGGGTGATGTGAAACAAAATATCGGAACTTTTGTAAATGTTTTGCCGTCTGTTGAATAATTTCCTCCCACCGTAAACGTATGGCTTACGGTTCTCCATCCGGTATCGGCCGGCTTGAATTTTTCACCGTATCCCCACACCCAGGAATTGCCGCTGCTTTGATCTCTTAATGCAAAAAACTTTGCGTCATCCGCTATTTTTTTTACTTTAAAGCTCATTATGTAAGTATTGCCTTGCGTCAAAGCAATTTCGCAGGAACTGCCGTCCCAACCTCGATTGGGCTGGAAGTCTGCAAGCCTGTTATTATCATTGGTTGTTGTAAACTGTATGCTCGTGTCACCCGAAAAACCGTCGGTGTGGATAAATTGACTTTTTCCGTACGTACCTCCCTGTGCATAATCCCAACAGCTTGTTGTGCCGCTTGAAATATTCTCATAATTCAAATCGCAAAGGACTTCATACGAAGCGCCCTCCGCAAAAGATACCCCCGACGGCGCCGCAAATAACATTGTCAGCAATACTGCAAATACTTTCTTTAATTTTTTCATATTAATCCTCCATTCCACCGCCATACGGCGGTATAAATCATAACATGGAAAAGACGTTGGACAGGTTGCCTTCTTAAAAGGTATGGCGTATGTGTATACTCCGAACCTTGAAAAGAGGCGAAATGCACGGCGTATTTTTCATGTCACAAATCTTCTTTATATATCTTTTATACTTTCGGTACTGTAATATTAATTACGGTGTACATGTTCTCGTCCGAGAGAATTTGAAAATCAAAGTTATTGTCATAGCAGAGCCGTAATCTGTATATCAGATTGCTAAGTCCGATACCCGAGCTGTTGCCGTACGTTTCCCCCGATTTTAATACCTCGCTCCTCTTTTCGGGACTTATTCCCTTGCCGTCGTCGCTTATGGATATTATGATTTTATCCTCCGCCGACCTGATTTCCATTTTGATATTCAGCTTGGAACCGTCGCTTTTAAATCCGTGTACAAAGCAATTCTCGATAATCGGCTGGCACAGCATTTTAAGGATTGCCTCATCCTGTGCGTCCTCATCGCACACATACTCAAACGAGAATGTGTCCTCATATCTTATTTTCATAATTTCAATGTACTTTTGTATGATTTCTATTTCCTCGTATACGCTCACCTTATCCAGACTGTCTAAATTATATCTTAAAATCTTGGTAAGCGCACTTATGATACTCTCTATCTCTTTTACATCGTACATTGACGCCAGCGCACGGATCGTTTCAAACGTGTTGTATATAAAATGCGGATTTACCTGGTTTTGCAAAAGCCTAAGCTGTGTTTCCACATTTAATATTTCCTTTTCGTAAAGCACCTGGTGGTTTTTGAAGGTTTTTCTTGCGTCCTTGCGCATTTGCTCATATAGATTGTTTATCTCCTCGGCAAGACCGTTTATATCCTTGTTGCTGTTTATCACAAGCGCTTCACGCTTGTCATTCAAGCCGTGGTTTTTCAGATATGTACATATTGAAGAAATCGGGTTTATAATCTCCTTTACAATAACCTTTCTGAATATCAGCATCAATACCAGCATAATAGCCATACACAGGTAAATCAGTATTTTCATTCTGTAAAGCATATTGTATGTATAATCATAAACATATCCCGTTATTTCCCAGTTGGTGTTGGTTATGTAGTTGCCGCTTATGTCTATAATGGGAGATTTTCCGTCATTGGAACGAACCAGGCTTATGTCCTCACCGTTCACATTTATGTTTATGTTTAAATTTTCATATCGGCTGCTGAAGCTGTCCGCCGAAAATACATTGTGCAAATCCATTTTGAGGCATATGCCTATGCTGCCGTAATCCATAGTCTTATACAGATTGGAATCGTATCCGATAATCGGAATAACGGTGTACATATATCTGTAATCCTTGTATGCCTTATCCTCTATTTCATAGAGGTAAATTTCCCCGTTTACGTTGCTTTCCCTGGACATTGCGTTTTCCAGATACTCATACTCAACGGGAGACATGTTTTCCATCAGCTTTTCAAACCGATTATCCTCACTCTTTAAAACTATATAAAAAGTGTCAAGGCAGTAATTTTGTATTTCGGAGAGCTTTTTGGCGTATTTGTCAAGCGCCTCCTTGCGCAGTTCGGCGTCATTTCGCCCGAGAATATCGGAAACGACAACCTCGGTGCCGACCTCGCTTTTTATTCTCCGCATAGTTTCAACCTTGCCGGTTATATACGAATCGACCTGCTTGGATATTATTTCCTTGTTCATGCTGAGCCGTTCGGAAATATACGTTCTTATATATGAAAGCAATATAATCTGAGATACAAGCATTATCGTCAGAAACACTGCCAAAATCACATTGAATTCTGTGGTAATCCTTATCTTTTTAAATATTTTCATTGTTTTCTCTGTCTTCCTTGGGGGTAAGTCCCCAATACTTCTTGTACAGCTTGTGGAACTGAGCATAGTCCATTATTCCGACCATCATTGCCGTTTCGGTCGTTGTCTTGCCCTCCCGTATAAGCCGTCTCGCCTTTTCCATTCTGATTTTTTTCAAATAATCCGTAAGCGTCATTCCCAATTCCTTTTTGAGAGCGTAGCTTAAATAATTCATATTGAAGAAAAACTGTTCCGAAAGATCCTTAAGCGAAATTTTCCTGTCAAAGTTCTGATTGATGTACTCGACAATCTCGCCCAGTCTTGCACTGCCGTTATCTTCGATTTTATCTTCATTGTCATCGAAATATGTTTTCAGATTTTTAAGAATTTCCTCCGCATCTTCGCCGGAGAGCGGCTTTAAACAGTAATCAAACACCCGCAGCCGCATTGAGCTTCGCATATATTTATAGCTGTCATATCCCGATATTACGATACACAAAGGCTCCAATCCGCTTTCTTTCAGCTTTGAAATAAGCTCCAGTCCGGTCATTTCACGCATTTTTATGTCGGTAAACAAAACGTCCGTCCCGTGAGTGCATATATATTCGTAAGCTTCGTTTGAACTTGTTGTGGAGAATACAACGTTAAAACCGTATTCCTCCCATTTGAACAAGCGTTCCAATCCTTTCAGTATCAATCGTTCATCTTCAACAATTACTACTCGTTTCATTCCCGTATCACCAATCCCCTTCTATCATATATATTACACGCTTTTTTGTTAAAAAACAATGAACAGTATTATGTTTTTTATGTCAGATTTTAATTTTTTTATTTATAAATCACTAAAATATTATCCCCTTATTGGCACAATTGATGCTATTGCGCCAATAATTTTTACTAATTATTTACAATAAAAAAGGCAATCCTTTCGGATTGCCTGCTTTGTTATTGTTTCGCCTGTTTGAGCATTTTCTCCCATTCCTTAACGATGGAACGGTCTTTGAAATAATCTATTTTCATTGCACTGCGGACACGTGCGAGAGTTTCGTTTGTTGTTTCGACCGCCTTTGCCGTGCCCTCCGATATAATGTCGTATACGGACTCTATGTCGTTTTCCCATTTTGCACGCTCGGCTCTTATGGGGCTAAGCGTTTCTTCAAGAACATTCAAAAGGAATTTCTTGCATGTGCCGTCGCCCAAACCGCCTCTGCGGTAATGCTCTTTCATTTCGTCAAGATTTGCGTACTCGGGCAGATACTCGGCAAAATGCCCGTCCGTGCAGAATGCGTCAAGGTATGTGAACACGACGTTGCCCTCGGTATGACCCGGATCGCTCACCTGCAAATGGAGCGGGTCGGTATACATTTTTCCGTTGATTTGTTTTTTAACTGCCGCCGATGTATCGGAAAGATAAATACAGTTGCCGAGCGATTTGCTCATTTTAGCTTTGCCGTCCACACCGGGCAAACGACGCTGTGTTTCGTTTTCGGGTATCATTGCTTGCGGAAGAACCAGTGTTTCTCCGTATATTCTGTTGAATTTTTCAACAATTTCCCTCGCCTGTTCAAGCATTGGGAGCTGATCCTCGCCTACAGGCACAACGTTTGCATTAAATGCGGTGATGTCGGCTGCCTGCGATACAGGATATGTAAAAAATCCTGCGGGAAGTCCCTCGTCGGCAAAGCCTCGCATCTGTATTTCGGCTTTTACGGTAGGATTTCTCGACAGCCTTGCGGTTGTTACCAGATTTAAGTAATAGAACGTCAGCGCATGGAGCGCAGGCAATGCGGACTGAACGCATATAGTTGATTTTTGCGGATCGATGCCGACAGAAAGATAGTCAAGCACTACATTTATAATGTTTTCTCTGATTTTTACCGGATTATCCGCATTGTCGGTCAAAGCCTGATCGTCCGCAATAAGAATATTTATTTCGTCAAACTTCCCCGAATTTTGCAGCTCCACTCTCCTTTTGAGCGAGCCTACATAATGTCCGAGATGCAGCCGTCCCGTCGGGCGGTCACCTGTAAGAATTATATTTTTTTTCTCCATTGATATTCCTCCAAAAACTCGATTTGATTTGTAAATCATATGTCATCAGTATAATACTGCTTTCATCTGCCGTAAACAGTATATCATAAATTTGCGCAGAAAACAACCGTTATATACAGCTTTCTCACTTTTGCACAAGAAAAACTTTGCCGAAAACACATTCTGTATGGCAATGGCTTGCGCTTGCCATACACGCAAATTCCCGAAACTCCGGATGGGACGATGCCCCATCGACCCTAATTAAACCGCACAACGTTTCGGGTTGATGAAGGCATCAACCCCTACAGATACGTTTTCAATAATGGCAAGCCAAACCGCCCAAAATCAACACCACATGCCGTAGGGCAGGGGCTTGCTCCTGCCGAATTGTACATCATACGAAATAATATTTTCGGGGCGATGGGGGTATGTCCTCATCGTCCCTATAAAATTAATTTAAAAATCGTGAAATATTAACGATTAACCATTGACAAAAGGGGAATATCGTGGTATAATAGTCCTTGCGTTAAAGAAATCGGGGTGTAGCGCAGTTGGTAGCGCACACGTCTGGGGGGCGTGATGCCGCAGGTTCAAGTCCTGTCACTCCGACCATATCGAGTGTTCATAACGTGTATGAAGTTATGAACACTCGATTTTTTTGTTTTTATGCCGTTTTAGTTGTTCTTAAGTATTCAACTTCAACGCCTTTTCTTGTGTTGACCTTTATCTTGTCGAAATTCTCCGGCATATCAAGCTCACCAATGAACTTGTAATGTATTATTACCGATTGAGTGCGGTTTAATCCCGTGCCTTCTACTGCGTGTACTTCGATTTTGTCAATCAGTTCCTGAAGAATCATAGGTGTAACTTCATTCATTTCAGCAAAGCTTCTGACACAAGAGAGAAAATGTTCTTTGCCGTCACGAACTTCGCTTATCTTTGCAAGCTGTTGATTCAGTTCAAGAATCTTCTTTTTAAGCTCGTCACGTTCCACCTCATATTTATGAGATAACTCCATAAACCAAGCATCTGTTACCTTGCCATTTACATTATCTTCATAAACTCTTTCATAGAGCCTTGAAACCTCCTGACTTCGTGCAGCTGCTTTGGCTATGGATTGCTCAATAAGTTTTTGCTCCTTAACAATATCCTTGTTTACCTTTTCTTCCAAAAGATTTGCAAAGGCATCTTCGTTCATTGTGACAATCTGTGCAAGCTTTTCAAGCTCGGCACGGACAATCATTTCAACAGAATCTGCACGGATATAGTGCGTGCTTTCGCAAGTGCCTCTGTCTCCCTTGTAATTAGAGCAACTAAAGAAATATGTAGTTTCTTTATTATGTCTGACGTGATACCACATCTTACTTCCGCAATCTGCACAGAATAAAAGTCCCGTAAACATATTCTTTTCGCCGTTGCCTGCTTTGGGTGGACGGCGCTTTGTTTGCTTCTTTACAAGCTCCTGAACATGTTCAAACATTTCCCGTTCAATAATAGGTTCGTGAACATCCTTAAAGATTGACCAGCTTTCCTTCGGATTAGGCATACGAGCCTTGTTTTTGAAGTTCTTTGAATATGTTTTGAAGTTAATCACATCACCGCAGTATTCTTGTTGAGCAAGCATTTTTGCAATAGTAGTTTTACACCACTTGTACGGATTGCTCTGCGTTTTTTTACCACCTCTGCCAAGTCCTTTGGATTGCCAATATGCCATTGGTACAAGCACTTTATTTTCTTGAAGGATTCGGGCAATGGTTTCATTGCCCTTACCCTCAATGCACATCTTGAATACGCTTCTGACGACTTGTGCTGCTTCCTCATCAATAATCCAAAACTTTGGATTATCGGGAGATTTCATATACCCATACGGTGGTTGGGATAAAGGTTCTCCTGCATTACCTCTGATTCTGTGTGAAGAACGCACCTTGCGGCTTATATCCCTTGCGTACATTTCATTCATTACATTACGAAACGGTGCTAATTCATTTTCTCCGTCTGCACTATCTACACAATCGTTTACAGCGATAAATCGGACATTCTTTTCAGGAAAGTAATCATCGGTGTAATATCCCACCTGAAGATAATCTCTACCGAGTCGGGACATATCCTTTACGATAACGGTTGTTATATATCCCATTTCTATATCGTCTATCATCTGCTGAAATCCCGGTCTGTTGAAGTTTGTTCCAGTATATCCGTCATCCACATAAAACTTTGTGTTGCCGAAGTCATTTTCTTTTGCATATTTTTGTAATAGTTTCTTTTGATTGGCTACCGAGTTACTATCGCCTTCCATACCGTCATCACGGGACAGTCTGCAATAGAGAGCAGTTATGCCAATGCTTTCAATTTTCTTTTTTGACTGCATTAAGTCCTCCTCTCCGGCAGTCAAATCACATAATTCTTATGTAATTGTACCGCCCAAATCTCTAATGTACAAATCTGTTACATTGTTTAGTACACATTTTTCAAACTGTTTCTTAATGTCTACACCTTGTTTTCCGTCATAGACGGGAGTAACCGTGAAGGTCACTCCGCCTACGTTATACTGTCTTGGTCTTGTTACCAAATAACATTTATCGAATTTAAGCTGTTTTGTCATTTTTCACACCTTACCTTTCAGGACCTTGTTTCTTTCTGTATTGAGCTTCACACATCCTAACGATTGCATCTTCAATCTGAGAGTTACTGAAGCTTTTGGGAAAGTATTTTCTTACACGCTCTGTAGGAATCTTTATCCGTTCCTTTTGGTTAGCTTTTTCCTCTGCCATAATCTCGCCTATTTTGTCATCATCAAGCTTGCCTTGCTGACTTAGCTTCTTCATACGAACTGCCTGAGATAATGAGGGAGTGCAATCGTTAAGCTCCATTGCCTGAAGCAAATCCCGTTGCTCAATATCGTTGAGATATGAAAGTTCTACCGCCGGAGTGAAAGAAATCTGTCCATCATCAACATATTTCAAAAGTTCGGGCAAAAGATTGGTTAAACGTATATACCTATGTATCTGATTACGACTTTCACCGCTTTCTTCAGCAATAACCTCATAGGTATTTAACCTTTTCCCAACTTGGGAAGAAGTTAAATCTGTACGCTTGCCTTGTCTGTTCATAGCCTCAACCTTCATTTTGTAGGCAAAAGCTTTTTCACTTGGGAGAAGATGTTCACGATGCAAATTGCTATCCACCAAAGCAATGGTCGCTTTATCTCTGTCCATTTCATAAACAAAGGCAGGAACTTCTGTAAGCCCTGCCCGTTTGCTTGCAAATAATCTTCTATGCCCGGAGATTATTTCATATTCGTTGTTTTCGATAGGTCTTACAATAATCGGTGATAATATTCCGTTTTCTTTTATGCTTTGGGTTAACATTTCCATTTCTTCATTCTCCTCAACTTTGTATGGATGGTTTTCAAAAGTCTTTAATTTATCGACTTGTATCATTTCAGGAGTTTTCATTATCTCTCAACCTCCTTGTCACGTTTTTTAGCTTCGATTTTCTGACGGATTTCTTCAGGAACCTTTGCATAAAGCTTTTGCAAGGATTCAACCTGTTTTCGTAACACAACAAGTTCCATCAAGCGACTGTCGGCTTTGTCATATTCCTCTTTATAAGCTTCTCGCAATGCCTTGTTATCCTTTTGCTCTGCTTCTAAGGCATTGTAGAGCATATTCACCTTTGTTCTGAAGGTTTCAACCCTCGGCACCCAATCCTCAATCAGCTTAATTGCCTTTTCAGAGTTCTTTGAAGCGTTGGTGAAATTAGTTTCTTTCAATACCTTTTCAATATCCTCCTGCATTTTTTCAAGCTTTGCAGCAGATTTGAATATGTAGGTTGGAATATGCTTTCTTTGAGTGAGTGTTGCCGATGTGCCTCGTTCTATATCGGGATAGAATTTTGCCATAAACTCGTGAAACTCATCCTGCCATTTAGAGAGCTTTGCACGGTTGCCGAGTATTTCTTTTGCTGTTAGTCTGTTATCCACCGTTAAGGGGACAAAGCACAGATGCAGATGCGGTGTCTTTTCATCAAGATGAACTACTGCCGAGAAAATCATATCCGGTCTGATTTTACCTTTCATAAAATCTACGGCTCTTTGAAAATATTCAACCATTTTCTCGTGCGTCATATCTTTGAAGAATTCAGGACTTGCAGTTATTAAAGTGTCTACGAACCTTGTGCTATCCTTACGGACACGGCAACCCGATTCCTTAATCCTTTTATCAACCTCAGCTTTATATCTCATCTGCGGTGTGATAATGTGGATATTGTTATGACTTTTTGAAGTGTCAATGTCGGGATTGCTCTTATATTCCTCTTTGGTACGCTCGTGATGAGCTTCAATCTTTGTTGCCGGGTTACCTTTTTGTTTTGAAAATCTTAAAATTACAGATGCCATTATTTTTTATCCTCCATTCCGAATAGTTTCTTTGCCGCTTCCATCTTGGCTGCGGCTTCTTCTTTTCTGAAATTCACTCCGTTAAACATAACCGGAACACACATACCGAGAACTCTGTCGTAAATTCGCTTGTGTGGAATATCGCTAGGAGCTTTGAGTTCATCTAAGGTTAAGTTGGTTGTAACGATAAGCGGTTTTCCGCTTTTATAACGGGTGTCTATGACGTTATATACCTGCTCTAAGGCATATTCCGTGCCTCGTTCAATGCCTAAATCATCTATGATGAGAAGACTATGGTCATTGAGTCGGTCAAGATATTTATTCTTATCACTCTCTGCGAACAAATCATTGAGAATAGTTGAAAAGTTTGTCATTTTAACAGACACATTCTGTTCTACCAATGCGTTTGCAATGCAAGCTGCAAAGAATGTTTTGCCTGTTCCAACATCACCCCAAAGAACTAAGCCTGCGTTTTTGGAAGCGAAATCTGACCATTTGTTTACATAATCCCTTGCAACCTTCATAACGGGATTTTTACCGTTGTCCTTTTCAAAAGTCCAACTGTATAGGGCATGATCCTCAAAGCAGAGAGATTTCAGCATATTAAGTCGTTGCATACGTTCAAATTCTTTATGTGTCATAAGCTTTCGCCCTCCTTACAAGAATAGTTTGTAGGTTTAATATCCTGCTTTAACCAACTAAGAATTGTTGCATAGTGATTACTGTAGGATTTACCCTTGGTTTCCATATACTCAGATAATCTTTCGATGTACTTATCTACATATACGGGAAATTCATTTTTTAGAGATTCATATTCCGAGGGAGTGAGCGATACATTTTTGTATCGCCCGTATATCTCTCTATCTGAATCTATCTCTGTCTTTATATCTGTCTCTTTTTCTATCTCTATCTCTGGTGGACATTTTTCGGACAAAGCTTGGACATTTGGTGGACATTTGTCCGACTCTTGTTCTTTAAGAGCTTTTACATTTGCCCGTGTAATTCTTTTTCTGTCAGCTTCGGTTGATGTTTTACCGACCATCCCTTCAAGCTCCATCATAAAGTAGGAGTTATCGGGGAGCTGCTCGACCAATCCCAACTGAATAAATATCTGTAGTGCCTTTTCAACCGTGCCTACATCATATCGTGTTATTGTTGCGAGCATCGCCGGTGTCATTACAATTTCTTCGTTGAGCATCAAGTGTCCGTTGTTTTCCAAAGATACGGTAAGAAGCTTGAGTAATATAAGACAGTAGACTGCGCCGTTTGGCATACTCTCCAAAAGAATAATATCTTTTCTGCTGAAGAAGTCTGCACGGAGTCTCATGTAGTAATATTTTTGATTTGTAGCCATAATTTTTTGCCTCCTTGCGATTTGATTTTTGCTTTGTAAATCTGCAGTTTTACAATTCGATTAAATCACAAAGAACTTGACTTGTAAAGAGGTTTGGTTTATACTTTAGGTAATGGTAAAAAGTTAAAAATACAATTCCCATAAAAAGAAGGTGTTACACTTGAAAAAGAAAACGGAGCTTCCAAATATACCAATGCTCAAAAAGCCCGTAATAGCTATAAATATCGACTTTAAGAAGAAAAAAGAGCATCTTGTAATCGGAGATTTTGACAATGTAAATGCGTTTGTTCGAGGTCAAAAGAATGTTGAAATAATTTTTGAGAAAATCCGCCCACTCGGTTCATTTTTGCTTGACATTATCACCGAACCGGAGTATTTTGCCGATGTAAAAGTTAATTTCTGTGAAACTTCTAAAGAAAAATTTGCAGAAAATCTGCGTATAGTTGAAGGCTTATATGAAGCAGAGAATCCCGTTTTGAAATTTGTTGCTTTGTCTTTATGGGATGAATACGGCAGAATCATAAAAGCAGGCAAAGAAAAAGACGAGGAATACCCCGTCTTGGAAAGAATGGAAGATTTAACACTCACATTTAGATATAGCTTGATAAATAACATACTGTTTTGGCAAAAGCATAAGCCTTTTAATCCTCTTATGGATATGCCTTCCGAATATTACAGATATCCTGTATTAACATTAGTCATTCCACAGGCAAAAGGCACAACGGAATATATCGCATCTGATTTTACTTTATTTCCGCTGATTGTCTATTACCTGAGAACCATATACGAGCATAAGAAATATTTCAGCTACTGCAAGGTATGCGGTAAGCTGTTTCTTGCCCCGGATAATAACAAGACCTTTATCTGCTCTGATAAGTGCAAGGCAAAGCAGCAGAAGATGAATAAGAAAAAGTACGATGATGCACATAAAGGAGATTCTGCCGAGAAACTCCATAAGGATGAATATCAGTATTGGTTTAACCGCCTTGCAAAAGCAAGAAGAAAAAAACATACGGAGGCTATTGCAGAAATAGAAGAAGCATTTTATATGTTCAAAGTACGATCTTTGTGCAGAAAGAATCGAGTGCAAGAAGGTTTATTTCCCTATGGAAAATATAAAGAATGGTGCATCGAAGAGAGAAATTCAATTGATAAAATTATGATAAAGTTTGATCTGTTTGACAGAGGCTAATCTTCGTGGTCTTATACACCGTTTACCGACTCCACAAATTACTGCAGGGCTGACCGTCTGCCCATCTCACGGCAGACGACCATCCCTTTGTAATTTTGCCGCCTGCGAAAATATATTGCTCAAATACGGCGAGCAACATATTTTCACACCCGCCCCGTCGGCAAAGGTGTAACACACTACACTTTGCAAGCAAAGAAGTGTGCCAAACGTTCCCTTTGGATTCCCTAAAAAGAGTATATATCTGCAATTACGGCGCAGTTATATACTCTTTTTTCTAATCATCACATCTGTATCGAACCTTGTGATGATTACATAGTAAATGTTGTTAGACTACAAATTTACTATATTAATTTATCCCATACATAGGATAAATTAAAGCAGAAACCGCTTTCATTTGCAAAAATGAATCGCTTTCTAATTCAACAAAACAACCACCTCAATTGTAAAGTGAAATGCAATACTTGTTTGTTTGATTTATATTTTTGAGTATATAAATTATAATTACGAACGGGTGTTGCATTTTGTTTTGCAAAAAATAATTAATGCTAATGCTTTGATACTCTTTGGTAAAAGAAAAAAATAATCTCATCAAATCAAAAAAATACTAAACATATTTACAAAATCACTTTTTTCTGTTATAATGAAATATGTTTTAGTGAATTATTTTATAGCTTTGGAGATGATATTATGGCAACACTAAAAAAGCAAAGACGAATAGACACAGATAATAGAATAAAGGCTGCAGCAGTTGATGTGTTTGCGGAATATGGATATGAAAGAGCACAGCTCTCTTATATGTCAAAGATTGCCGGAATATCTATTGGACTTATTGGTCAGAATTTCGGCAGCAAGCAGGACCTTTTTATGTCTGTTGTTCGTGATGGGTATGATAACTTGTATAAGATTTTTAATGACATAGGCGAAAATAAATCGTGGAAAGAATACTTAATCGGATTGATTCAATATTTCAAATCATCCATGAATGATGAGGAAATAAAAAAACTAATAGCATTTACCTCCACTATTGCAAACAGTAAGGATACTCCACCTTGTTATTTGGAAGAATCTGTGAAAGAACTTGAAAAAACACCTGTAGCAGATGCACTTCGCATCGGACAGAAAAATGGTGAGGTTAAAGATGGACATCCAGGTATTCTATATGCGCTGTTCTTTCGCACAGCCTGCAATATAATTGTATCGTGTAATAAAAACAATATTGCTCTGCCGGAAGATGAATGGTTTTTAAGGTTGGTAAGAAAGTAAGGTGAATACAAAATGATTAAAATAGCAATCTGTGACGACCAAAAAGAATATTTGGATACTGCAAAAAATCTGATTACCCAGTACGGAGCAGAAAAGGATGTTCCTTTTGATATAACTGAATTTTCAAATCCGTCGGATTTGCTTGATGAAACTGTGGAATATGATATTTATTTGCTTGATGTTTGTATGCCTGGTATCACGGGTATGAGCTTAGCAACAGAGCTTCGTGCAAAGCGCATTGAAAGTCCGATAGTGTTTTTAACTTCATATTCCGATTACGCGGTACAGGCGTTTGGTGTGAACGCAACACACTATATCGTAAAACCTTACACAAAAGAAGAATTCTTCAAAGGTGTAGATAAAGCACTTGCGGCTATAAACATCAATTCACCAAAAACCATAAAGCTAAAAATTGAGGGCGGATATAAAACCATTCTTGTTTACAATATTGTATGGAGCGAATCAAACGACCATTATCAGATAATATCACTGTTAAATGGTGAAAAACTTTCTGTCAGAATTTCTGCAACCGAGCTTGCAGATAAACTCTCTCCTTTCGGATGCTTCTATCAATGCGGAAAAACATATATCATAAACCTTGATTATATTGATAAACTGTCGTCAAATTCTGCAGCGTTGACAAGTGGCGATAATTTAGTTATTCCGAGGACTGCGTTCAAGGGCTTGCAGACTGCATATTTTGATTATTTCGGGAGGAGGTAAAAGGATATGAGAGAGATAGGCGTTGTTGAAATTCTACTTTTGGTTTTATCTGTGCTTTCTCACGTTGGAATGTCGATTTTCCTTGCTAGGCCACGCTTTAACAGAGTTCTAACTGCACTTATATGGTTTGTATTCAGTATTGTGTTTTTAGGTTTGCCGGCACAGCATCCCCGTGAGAATTTCATTATCTCGCTTGTGCTTAACGGTGTTTTGTTCTTTTTCACAACGAAGGGAAAACCGTCGGTAAAAGGCTTTCTGTTTTTAAGTTATGTATGTATATACACCTGCTTTTCCACAATGGCTACTTATGTGGGCGCAAGGCAAATACCACTTGCAGCTAAAATCATATTCGTAATTCTGACTATGGTTGTGCTTCAGCTTTTACTTTACTATGTGCTTTTGCCCAAGTTTAAGCGATTTAGTACATATATAAATGGTGGATGGGCAAAATATTATGCCATTGTAATAGCTTTCTTTATTATGATTGCGGCACAGTCCATATACTTACCGGATGAGCTTGCACTTTCAAACGCACAGTTTATCTATTTTATGCTTACAGTTGCATCCTTCTTTGTGGTGTATGCTTCGCTATTTGCAAGTTTGCAGGATGCGGTCAATTATGAAAAAGAACGGCGGAGACAGCTCCACTCTGAACTACTTATTTTGCAGGTGGAGGCACAGGAAAAGGAAATCGAATATGCAAGGCAGTTTAAGCATGATATGCATCATCACTACGATGCACTTATGTCTTATGCTTCTGCCGGAGAAACAAAAAGAATAATTGACTACATTAAACAATACATGGAACAAACTGCTTCTTATGCACCAAAAACATTTTGCGAAAACCATACAATCAACAGTATTTTGGGTGTTTATCAGGAAAAAGCAAAAAATAAAGGTATAGATTTCGAGGTGCAGGCATCAACACGCAAAACACTTGGCATTGCTCCCCCTGATATTGTAACGGTATTTGCCAATGTCATCGAAAATGCTTTGAACGGTGCGGAACTGGCACCTAAAAACGGAAGATATATAAAACTTGATATATTCCATAAGGGAAAGAAAATCGTTCTTAATTGTTCGAATTCCTGTGATTTAGACCTTGACTTTGATGATATGCCCGAGCAAATGCGAAGCACAGGCATCAAAAGTATATGTTCTGTGGTTGAAAAACATAATGGTAACTGTCGATTTGTAGCGGGCGCGGGACAGTTTGAGTGTATCGTTATCATGGATGCATAGGTAAAATTTAATCAATTCATAAAACTCTCTTGCTTTGTCAAGAGAGTTTTTTTTCAAATTACGACAGAAAACATACAAATTACGACAACGCTACCTATTTATTATATAAATTTGATAAAATTAAAGTGTATATTTTAATTAAAAGTGTATTTATGAGTGGGGGCAATAGTATGAAGAACTTTAACAAAAAACTTTTAAGCTTCGCTATAGTTTTGTGTATGTTTCTCTCGTGTTTTTCGGGAGTGGTATTTGCAAAGGATACCGAAACAATCGTTATTCTTTATGAAAACGATGTTCATTGTGCAGTAGAGGGTTATTCTAAACTTGCAGCAATGAAAAATGAATTATCAGAAGATTATGAATATGTAGGCGTTGTATCCTCCGGTGACTTTGTTCAGGGCGGAACTCTTGGTGCAGTTTCCCGTGGTGAATACGTAGTAAGCCTTATGAACCTTGTGGGATATGATGCCGTAACACTTGGCAATCACGAATTTGATTATAAGCTCGCACGGCTCAATGAGCTTGCAGAATTGATGAACACAAAACCAATTTCCTGCAATTTTCAAGAGATAGGTACAAGCAAGTCTTACTTCGAACCGTATTCCATCGTGTCCTATGGTGATGTAGATATAGCATATATCGGCATCACAACACCGAGTGCATTGTCATCATCGTCACCTGCACAGTTTAAGGATGAAAATGGTGAGTATATTTACACATTCAATGTAGATACCCTTTACGACGTGGTACAGGCAAATATTGATTCTGCAAAGGAAGATGGCGCAGATTACATAATCGCCCTTTCTCATATCGGATATGAAGAAGATCCGCAGTATGAGGATGCCCGTGACTTAATTGAAAATACAGACGGATTTGATGTTGTTCTTGATGGGCATTCTCACTCTGTTATTGAAAATATGAAGCTTACAGATGAGGGCGGAAATGAGGTTGTTCTTACCTCAACAGGCACAAAGTTTGAAAATATCGGCAAGCTTACAATTTCAGGCGAAACGATTACAACAGAGCTTATAGAAACTGAGGGCTATACTAATACGGATGCATCCGTTGATGCAAAACTTTCGGAAATAAACGAAGCATATTCTGCCCTCGGTAATCGCAAGATTGGTGAAAGCGAAATAGAGCTTATTACGCACGATGGAGATAAACGCCTTGTCAGGACGACAGAAACCAATCTCGGCAATCTATGTTCTGATGCTTTCCGCATTGTAACGGGGGCTGATATTGGCTATGTAAACGGAGGTGGAATACGTGCACCAATTGAAGTGGGCGATGTTACCTTTAATGATGTACTAAACGTATTCCCCTACAACAACGCTGTTGTTGTGGCAGAAGTTTCAGGTCAGGTTATAAAGGATTTCCTTGAACTTGCCGTGAAATTTTGGCCGAGCGAAAGTGGTGCTTTCCCTCATATATCAGGACTTACATTCTCATTAAATACTGCCATAGAGTCTGCTGCTCAGATAGATAACAATTGGGTGTTTACGGGTATAGACGGAGAGTACCGTGTGTACGATATTATGGTGCTGAATAAAGATAGCGGAGAGTATGAACCGCTTGACCTTACCAAAAACTATTCCATTGCATCGGACAGTTACCATTTGCTTGAATGTGGTGACGGAATGAGTATGTTTGCAGGTGCTACCATACTGCAAAACGACGGAATGCTTGATGTTGAAGCGTTTGAAACATACATTACAGAAAACCTTGACGGTGTTATCAGCGAAGAATACGCAGAGGTAGATAACAGAATCACATTCACAAACATTGAAGCATCAAAGATTGATGTGAATATTGATTGGTATAAGGTGCCAAAGCTAAATAACGGTGCCGCACCTCCCGAACCTATTGACAGTCGAGATTCTGATATTAACGGATATATGTCTGTTGATTGTGAAGGTCTTGACTATTATCAGTACGGATGGGCAACTTATGATGAAGAAACCGAAAAGTGGGTATATGCTCATCTTATGGGCGACGAATATAGGATTAACAACGAGGACAGATATGCACTTGTGTTTGCTGCAGTTCTTAAACCAACCCATCTATTTGCGGATGAAATAGCTATCACGGGTTTTGGCGATGCAGAGCGTATACCGGGTGGAATATCTTTTATAGTGGGTTATACTTTAGAAATAGGCACACTTAATGAGGTTAACACAAAAGTACATTCTCACACAGCCGGCGGTGATGCTCCGTGGGACGGAACAAGTGGCATCGTTTATGAAAATAACGAAGCATATATTTATCTTACAGGTGATGTATCACTATCTGATACACTTACCGTTGAAAGCGGTAATACGCTTAATCTATGCCTCAACGGGAACATTCTTTCCTACGAGGGAACAGAAAATTCAAGCGTTATTTATGTAGAAGAAAATGCTACACTTAATATTTATGATTGCAAAAACACTGTTCATAACGGATATATTGATGATGTAACACATTTGTGGAGGTCAGGCGATGCTCCTGGCGGTGCTGAAAGCTTAAACCTTATAGGCGGCGTTATAACAGGTGGCACAGGAAAAACACATGCTAACCTCAATAACAATGGCGGCGGTATTTTTTCTTCAGGAAATCTTTCATTGTACGGTGGTACCATTGCAGGTAACACGGGCGTGTATGGCGGCGGTATTTTTATAGACGAGGGTAGCTTCAATATGTACGGCGGTTCCATTATTGGAAATGCTGCAAATGCTTCCTACTCCGGCGGCGGTGGCGTTGATGTAGAAGATGGAACATTCTATATGCACGACGGCATTGTTGCACACAATTACAGTGCTTATGTTGGCGGCGGTGTGGTTGTTGATGATGAGTTTTATATGCTGGGGGGTTCGATTGTCAATAATACTGCAAAGTTCGGCAGTGGTATCAAATGCGATGGAATGTTTGGCGGATATGGCAACGGAAATATGTATCTTTCGGGTACACCTGTCATAAAAGACAACACAGCAACCAGTCAAGAATCCGGAAATATTGATGGTATTCCTTACGTGAACGGTCCGCTTAAAGACGGTGCATTCATTAACTTGAATGTTGATTGCTATGGCACAGTTGCAGCTCCTTCAGGTGATGTTGAATCTATTACAGATTACACGGGATATTTTGAAAATAACACGCAATATCCTATGTATGTTGACGAATATGGTTATCTTGAGCTTGGTTATACGATTACCGAGCAACCGTCGTTTGAAAACGGTTACACGGTCAGCCTGAACGAAAATTGTGGTGAAACATATCAGTGGTATGAAGTGAATGAATTTACATACTCATTTCCGGAAGATATTACGGTGGATCAGGAACAAATTTACTTCTTCCTGAATGAACTTAATGCATCTGATGATGCTTACATAGCAGTTCCCGGAATTTCTGACGAAGAAAATGGCTCTTTCGTATATGCGGTTGTCGCGTTCCTGGAAGAAGGAATATTTAAGATTACACCGACGGGCGATTGGTCAGGGGTAGAGTATAATTTGTTTGAGTGTGATCCTGTAGAGTTTACTCCGGCCGAAGAACCGCTTGTATCTGTGAGTGAAAATACATGGAGCGTGGATGAAAATACACTGTACTTTGTTATAGCCTCTGCAGAGAGAAGTATTTCAGATATGCCTGAAGTAACAATGTCTTTCGACACATACACTCTTGGAAGTGCAGTTGCAGATGCAACCGAAAACTCCCTTACAGGTGCAGAAAACGGCAAACTATACAGACTTGTTGTTGATTTGGGAATAGAAGATGTAACTTATCTTCAAAGCAATACAGTTCAATACTATTCTTCAAGAGAAGTAACATTTAATGCAGGTGAAGGTACGGGAACAATGGATGTTCAGAAGATTCCTGAAGGCGTTGAATCTGCACTTAACAAAAACACATTCACCAGAAGTGGCTACAAATTTGCAGGTTGGGCAACAGATTCTGACGGTGATGTAGTGTACGAAGATGGTGCTAATGTTACTTTGAACGATGACCTTACGCTTTTTGCAAAGTGGACTAAAATTCACTCGAGTTCTGGCGGTGGAGTAACTCACTATACCGTTAAGTTTGATACAAACGGCGGAAGTGTAATCACAAACAAAACCGTTACAAGAAACTCAAAACTTGCTGAGCCACAAGCTCCTACAAGGGAAGGTTATAGTTTTATCGGGTGGTTTACCGATAAAGAAATGACAGATGCTTATGATTTTGAAAGTAAGGTAACAAAGAATTTTACACTTTATGCAAAATGGGAAAAGCACGATGACGAAATCGTAACTGCCGAATGGAAAAATCCGTTTACAGATGTAAAGGAAAATGATTGGTTCTACAATAATATAAAATTTGTTTTCGAAAACGGTCTTATGAAAGGCGTAACAGATACCACCTTTGCACCAAACGAAAACTTGACAAGAGCGATGCTTGTTACAGTTCTTTACCGTGCAGAAGGTGAACCTGCCACAAACCGCAGTATTCCTTTCTCAGATATTGATATGGGTGCTTATTATGCAAATGCTGTATCTTGGGCAAAGCAGAACGGTATTGTAAACGGTGTAACAGAGAACGAATTTGCACCGGATGAAAGCATTACCCGTGAGCAGATTGCGGCGATTATGATGAGATACGCAGTCTATAAGGGATTGGATACTGTAACACTCGAAGAAAATCTTCATTTTGCAGACGCAGATGAGATTTCCGAATATGCAGTATCTTCAATGAATTGGGCAGTTGGTGCAGAACTTATAAACGGTAAGTCCGAAAGCCTACTTGCTCCAAAGGATAATTTGGCAAGAATTGAAGTTGCAGCAATACTACACAGGTATATAAATATGGTAACAAGCCATAATTAAATAAATTATTAAATTCTAGGAGGAAATTTTATGAAAAGTAAAAAAATCTTTCAAACCATTTTAATTTTTGCTATGGTAATGGCATTGTTTACAGGATGTACGGTAAACAATACTGATACAAATGTAGAGACTGAAGTAAGTAATGTTCCGGCAGTCATTGCAAAGACTAACGGCGGCGAAAAGTGGGAAACAAAAATAGACTATGCCGATGCAGATAACTGGCTTAGTGCAGAAGACACAGGCAAGGATGTTGACGTCGTATATTTTTATCCTACAACTTTTTCAAAGGTATCTGACGATGCTCCTGATGTAGCAGATATTACAGATGAATCTATGCGTAGCGGAGCACAGAGAGAACTTAAAAATCAGGCTTCGGTATTTATAGAGGATTGCAATATCTATGCACCTTTTTACAGACAGGTAAATGCAGCCTATGCACTCACTCTCAGTGATGAAGAAACTGACGATCTGCTCCGTTATTCCGCATCACAGGATCCGTCCGCTGCACTTGATTACTACTTTGAAAACTATAACAACGGCAAACCCTTCATTCTTGCAGGACATTCTCAGGGTTCTCAGATTTTGACTATGATTCTTTCTGACTATATGAAAGAACATCCTGAGCACTACAAAAATATGATTGCAGCATATGTAATCGGATACTCCGTAACCGACAAATATCTTGCAGCAAACCCACACCTTAAGTTTGCAGAAGGTGCTGATGATACAGGTGTTATCATTTCCTACAATACAGAAGGTCCTGCAAATAAGGATCAGCACAATGCGGTAGTAACCGACGGAGCTATTTCCATTAACCCGATTAACTGGAAAAAAGATGATACATATGCATCTAAAGAAGAAAACCTCGGTTCACTTAATATAGACGGAGAAATCGAAAAGAATCTTGCTGATGCAAAGATTGATTTAGAGCGTGGTGTTGTAGTTTGTGAAACTGCCGATTCTGCAGTGTATGCAATTCCTGAAGCTGCACATGCACTTTTCGGACCTGAAAGCTACCATGGACAGGATTACGGTTTCTATTATATGAATTTGCGTGAAAATGCCAAGGTAAGAATAGAAGCATTTAAAAATAAGTAATTGAGGTGATATTATATGTTTAAATCTAAGCCACTAGTTGCACTCGTCTTGGTTCTGAGCATGTTGCTGTCCATAAGTGCACCTGCTTTTGCGAATAGCGAGATTCCATACGAAACAATAGGTATTACACGGCAGGAATTTGATGGCAATATTATTTACTTTGGTGCACCGGGACCGGTGTTTGACGAAAATGACAAAGTATATGCATTTCCGATTTTAAGAAGCGGTGATGTTTCGCAGGAAGCATCAGTAGTACTCAGAACTCTTGATTTTTCAGCACTTTATAATAAGGATTACAGTATTATAGGCGATAGTATAGAAATCATAGATAGAGACAAAACTCTTATTGAACTGGCAATGACCGGCGAGAAGTCAATCATAGATGACTCCGCTCTGAACGAAATAGAGGAAGGTAGTCAGCAAATTGGGGGGATAATCGAAGAAAACAGCGATGTGCTGACAGACGATGATCCCGATTCTCCGGATGCTGAAGTCGAAACAGAAACTGATAATACAGAAGAAACTCCTGATGAAAACAAGGAATATTTTGCGGTTGTGCCCGAAATTGAAGTTGAAGAAACCACGGGCAAAAGCAAACTTGCTTTAGAAAAAGAGGCACAGACAGGAAAACTCACCAGAGAGGTTCAGAAAACAGAAGTGTATAACGAACTTGGCGATATTGTCAGGGATGAACTGCTTGGCGATATATTTGAATATGTAAATTATTCATCCGAAACTGTTTTAACCTTTGCCCCTGGTGAGGAAGTTGAATATGTTAATATACGTATTATGGATGACGGCATTTCAGAAGGTGAAGAATATTTCACTCTTCTTATGACAGAGCCGCAAGGAGCCGAGCTTTCTGAGGTGACAGCAACAAATGTAATCATCACAGATGATGAACCTGTGGTGCTTCCCAAGATAACCTTTTCGTCGGATGAATACAAATCAAAGGACGGAATAGTAAGTGTAACCGTAAAAAGAAGCGGTGCAGAGTATTCGCCTGCAACTTGTATATTAAAGACAACAGACGGCAGTGCGATTGCAGATGTACACTATGAAAACATATATGGTGAGATTGTTTTTGCACCATATGAAAAGGAAAAAACAGTAGATATTATTGTTGGCGGAAAAGGCGATTTCAAGCTCACACTTTCAGATTTTACAGGTTGTGAAGCAGGTGCTTTAAGTCAGGCTACCGCCAAGATTGACGAAGGTGCAGGTATTGCTCTTTTGGCAGCCGCTAATGATGGACTTGAATTCCCCATTACGGTTAAAGACAAAACATATACAGTAAAATACAAATCCGGCGATATAGTCGGAGAAATATATGATACCGGCTATGATCCTCATCTTTTGGTAGGTAAGTACTATTTCTCTGCTCCTGACAGTATAGAAGGTGGAATATTTAACTACAGCAGAGATAACAGTACCGGCACCAAGCCTTCCAATAAGGGTAATTATAATTCCTTCTATTCAGGGCCGAGCACCACAGGTGATTTCGCCACCGGTAACGGTCAGTTGGAGTATTACCATTCTTACACAAAAAGAACCGGTAGTATGTATACATACAGTAAAATTGATGCTGATACCAAAATAGAAGGTCCGTACTATCAGTATTTGATCCCGCATTGGGAGCAGGACAGAACCTTCGGTAATGTCTTTGTGAGTGACAGCCAGTTATCCTCAATGGATGTTTATGACAGAGCTTTAAATAAAAATGACCTTGAACAAGGTTTAATTGGTACGGGTATAAGAACAGGCAAATTTTCAAAAGAAACAAGTATGGATTCTGCCGTTCAGATTAAAGATGTTCTTAACGCTATGTGCGTAAAGGTTGCTGCGGTGGATAAGTATACGGGCAGAACGCCTAAAATCAGAACCAAATTCTACGGTGTTGCGGCGTTTTATAAGAAGTATCGCATAAGTGTTACATATCCTACCGAAAAGCAGTTTATTACCGGTGTTAATTCAGAAACAGGGGAAGCTGTAACTACCGGCTATATTCCTGCTCAGGTAAATGTAAACTGCGGAGCGCAGATACTCGGAAACAGAGAAAATATGGATATTTTCATCAATGATGATGAGAAAAAATCCAATCTTGTGTTCAGTGTCAGCGATAACCGTGTAAATGGTGTAAACGGAAAATTCGGTAAAATAACGGGGTATACAATCCGTATAGGGTCATCTTCGGCTTACATCAACAAGAGCTATCCTGCTGATTATTTTAGATTCCTTGATTCTAAGGTGAAAGCCAACGAAAGTACTACATCTTTGTCATTTACAAGTGCTGCTGTGGAATCTGTCAAGAAAAAGGTAAACAGCAACCTTGATACAATACCGATAGACAAGTATTTTTCTGCATGGATAGAATCGGTACAGAACGAGAAAAACTCTCAGGACAAGACACCGGGAGTTATCAGTGACGGTGGAAAAGCATACCATCAGGAACTTAAATTTACGCCGATTGTAGATTATTATGATGTGGATGTTACCGTTGTAAAGCCATATACTGAAGGAACAGACATGAATGTTGTTCTCGGCGGCTTTAAGTGGCAGGAACTTTCTCTTGGAGAGCATCGCTTCCATGCAGGTGATTCACTTGATCTTACAGGTGAGCCGTATGATTCTTCCTATAAGGCGGAAGGCTACGAGGTTTCGGTAAATGACGGTGTGTTCAACACCATACGCGATACAAAAACACTTGTACTGCTACCCGGAAATAAATACACCATAAGACCTGTAATTTCTCAAATCAACAACTGTATTGAGATTACCAGATCTGAAGGTGCTATGAAATATTTTGAAATTGGAAACAACGTTTTCACAGAGGAAGAGCTTGCGCCTTATCCTGAATTTGCAGGTAAAACAATCCTGAAGCTTCATCCCGAAAAGGAAACCGTGCTTGAGCAGATGACGCCCGAGGTTGGAAAAATTTATTATCTTGATGTTATATGGAAGAATAACCGGTCTAACAAAAGTTTCACATATTTCCCGTATATAACCGACAAAATGACGGGCAATAAGTATATAACAAACAGGTACTACTTCAAGGCTCGATCTTTGCCGGGCGACAATGTAATAAACCTTGCAGCTTATCAAGCTAAGGCAGCTAATGTTGGAAAATACAAAATTAAAGGCTCTGTAAAGACATCTTACAAGCCGATTTTGTCAAACGGACTTGAATTTTCCAAAGAGGGCGCTCAGGGCTACAGTGTAATCATGGGTAGTGGCGAAAGGCAAATCGAACAAACATCAGTAAATGGCGTTAAGGAAACTGTTACCACTGTTGATACTGCCATTGATATTACTGACGAAAACGGAAACTTTGAATTTGATGCAATTCAGGGCTTTAAGAATGTATATATAAACCTTTTGGTTACCAACGGAACAAATACCGAGGATATCATAAACGTAAAACTCCCCGCAAAAGGTACGAATGGTAAGGTAATAACTGTAGGCGCTGAGGAATTCTGTCTGCAGTATTCACCAAATCTCCCTTATATCCCCGAAGGCGGAATATCCTATTATTATGACAAGAGCACAAACAACGAGCAGATAGATTTAAGAGAAAACTCTATCCGTGTTTTTGACGATAATCTTACAATCCGTGCCGTTGTAAATTCCAATGGCAGAAAGATAAAGAAAGCGGTATTCAAGATTCGCACCACAAACGGTATTGAGTCATCCTATGATGCATATCCTGAAATGACGGGTTCAAATGTTTATTCATGCAAGATTGACGCACTTCCCGAAAATGCATATAACGGCGACCGTGTAAGTGTATATCTTGTTGACGAAGAAACAATTGACGGAACAGAGGCATCGGAGGCAATCGTATATCCAAAGGTGGATACCGGAATAGTCTTCTATGTTGAAAATGCGGTTATCGCTCCAAAGGAATATAGTTTAGATGATATTACAACAGTAGATATTCCTCTTATCGGAAAAGCCAGTCCATCTGTCAATTCCGGACTTTTGAAGATTGAAAAAACAAAATGGGCAGACGGAACGGGATTAACATTTGCGGTAAATGCAGGAGGCTCCTGGACAAATTCGCCTCCGATGACAGTAGCGCAGAAATTAAAGGGATATAAAGACTTTAAGGGTGCTGTAGACAAGGCGCATACTACTAACAGACAAGAAAAGCTAACAGAAAGTAGTTATAATAACAAACTAACTACTTTGGCCGATATTATTAGTGCGGTTGAAGCCGCGGATAGTCCTGAAGACTTGCAGACGGATTTGGATCAAGCAATGAATGCGGCAGAAGCATATAAAAGGCTTTACACAACACATTCAAAGCAGGCTAAAGATGCCGCTACGGCATTGGATAAAAGTTTTGGTACTGTATCTGCAATTATATGTTTTACTTTGGATTATATCCTCAACCCTGAAACGCAGGAATTCAAACATTTCCGTACATCTTTCGCAGTAGGTGCTACAGCAACCGTAGTATCTACCAAGTATTCCCTTTTGGGTTCTGTTCCTACTTTTTTAAACCTTACAGTAACAATACAGGTTAACTTAACAAACTCATGGACCAAAGACGGTATGCTCAGCAGTACAGATTTTGAATCATACAGCGGCAATATAAAGAGCATTATTGATGATGCTGCTGAAGGAATTGACTGGGAGACTTTAACTGATATGGTTATCAAGGGCAAGCTTCAGGCCGGTGCCGGTATGAACGGTGTTTTCAGTACAAGAGGCTTTGTTGATCTGGGTCTGCAGTTCGAAACCGGTGCAAGAGAGGGTTTTTTATGGACTGCAGGAGGCGGTATCGGATTCGATTTGTTTTTTGGCTCAATCGATATAAACATTGCTAAATTCACACAGGGAGTCGGTAGTTTAAAAAACGCTATCCATGTTTCATTCCTTAATGATAAGATAAGCGTACCGTTGAGTCTGAGGTCTGCTGCTCGTGATACCACAGTAAGTAATAATGATGATAGCACATCGACATCGGATTATGGTGCAGGAACGGATAATATGTCCACCTTTGGAATGAAAATGCTCAGAGGTATGCCCGAAGTTGTGAATATGCAACCCCTTCTAAACGATGCTGCAGATAGAACTCGCCCCCAAATTCTTGATTTGGGTGACGGTAGAAAGTTTGTTGTATTTATAGGAAACAGAGGAACGGATTCCAAGCCTCCCGCAAATGACATGTGTCTGTTCTATTCAATCTGTGATGAAAACGGAAATTGGGCAGAGCCGGTTCCTGTTGCAGATGACGGTACTTTTGATACTATGCCGGATATAGTTTTCGGAACAAACAAAAAGAATATTGGCATCGTATGGGCTGATTCCGCAAGAGAACTTACAGCGGAGGATTCCCTTAAAGACAAGCTCAATACCCTTGGTATAAGCGGTGCAATCTATAATATTGAAAGCGGCACAATGAGCGACGAGATTAATTTTGTTTCGGATAAATACTTTAATATTGCTCCTCAGGTAAGTATGGTCGATGACAAAATATATGTGTCATACATGGCGCGTGATATTGAATCGGTCACCAAGGACGAGGATATACTTGATGTGGCGGGACTTTACAGCACTATGGTAACAGTTGGTTATGATATGACGGCAAAAGATGTTATTCCGAGAGATTTTGTCGATATAAAGCATCCTGCAATCGACGATCCGCTCACAATGGACTATAACACATTGACAAGCAAAATCGGAGATAATACATACACCCTTGCTACATATACAGTAGATACCGACGGTAAGATTGATACGGCGTCTGACAGAGAGCTTTACCTTTCGATCGAAGATGTGACAAAGGAAAAGGCTTACTATCCAATTAAAATTAGTTCAGGTGTTACTGTATCTGTTCCGAGGCTTACAAAACTCGGTGACGAAATATTCCTTTCATGGCTCAAAGACACAAGAGAAATTCAGCTTCTTGATGTTTCCGACCTTGTGTCAGCACTGTTTATGAATAATGCCATAGGACGCGTTTATGCAAATAGCGACAAGAATGATGCTACATGGTATAAAAAGACAGCCGAAGAACTTAAAATGCCTACCGAGGAATCATTTAGTCCTGCCATGGGATCTGATTATCATGGCCATCTCGTATATGATGACTCTATATACAATGACCTGTATAACGGAACATTCCGAATCTCCGGTACAAGCATAACCACTGGTGAAACGGATAATTTATCCATTGAAGAATATAAACTTGTTTCAAACGGAAACGATATTTATATCTTCTTTACAAGAATGAACGAGGCACCTGATAAAACAGGTATGGAACTTTATGGTATAAGGTACAAACGCCATATCGGTGAAGAAGACGACAGCCTTGGCACAGATGTTGATGCCGAAGCTGATGCAAACGTGGGCGAATGGGGCTTTACCGATGCTGTTGCCATTACAGATTACGATGCGGTTATAGATGAATTTGATATGTTCATGACCGAGGATAATAAGATAAGCCTTGTATCAAACTTCTACAGACAGTCTATAAATGACGACGGAGTAGTAGAATATACTCCGAACAAACTTGTAGAAATTGATTTTGAGCCTATGGGTTCTGCCAATATCAAATATAATGATATAGCCATTAGGGGAAATACGGTGCCCGGAAGCATTGTGAATATCGGATTTGATGTTGAAAATCGCGGACTTTACACGCTCAAGGATTATTATCTCAAAGTTGTAGCTGAAAAGAATGGTGCAGAAGAAGTGTTGTTTGAAGAAACTGTCAGCACACATCTTGATGCGAACGAGAGTGAACCGTACAATATTTCCTGGACTGTTCCCGAAAATGTCGATGGCACAAAAATCAAAGTAACAGTAAGCGAAGCCAGCGGAGTTGTTCAGGCAAGACCTCAAACAATTGAGTGCGAACTTTCGGGTGCTGCACATGTGACAATGGATTCTCTGAAATTTGAGCTTGAGGATGATGGTCAGCTTATCGTAAGTACAACTGCAACAAATAGCGGTAACACAGCATCAACTGAAACAGATGTAAATATCTGTGATGAAAATGATAATGTGATTGCAACGGCAAAATTAAAGGCTCTTAATCCGAGCGAGACGGTTGATATAGCGGCTTCCATTGAACTTAAGAACGAGTATTTCGGCAATTTAGGAGTTATGAGTGTCAAAGCTACTGCTGATTTCGGTGAGGACAATACAGTAACCGCCAGCGGAGATTACATACCGCTTAAACCCGTTGTTGCCGAGATAAACGAGGGTAAAGAATCCTTTGATTTGACGGCTGGAAAAACAAGTACTCTTACCAGTGTTGCGGCACCGTGGAACAGTCTTGCAGGACAGGTAACATATTCGTCTGCTGATGATGAAGTGGCAACTGTTGATGAAAATGGTGTTGTTAAAGGTGTAGGAGTTGGAAGCACTCAGATTACAGCTTACTATACTGAAAGCGGTATTTCTGATGTTATTAATGTAAACGTGTTGTCATCAGGTTCGTCGGGTGGTTCATCAGGTAGTTCCATTTCTACAAAAACCGAAAAGAACGAGGATGGCTCTACAAGCAAAACAACAACAGATAAAAAGACAGGAACAGTAACAGAAGTTACAACTTATCCTGATGGTGATGTTGTAACTGTTAAAACCGAAAAAGACGGTACTGTTACTGCCGAAGTTAAAGCAAATTCTGAAAAGGATGTTGTTTTGCCGATAAAACCCACCGAGGATATTATTGTAGTATCTTTTACCGATGAAAACGGAAGAACAAGATATACCGATGAATTTACAGAAAGCGATGAGGGTATAGCCGTTACAGCAAATGGTAATGTTAAGATTTCGGTAATACAGAGTGAAAGAGCACTCTATACAGATGTTCATAATAATAATCATTGGGCAGCAAAATCTGTGGACTTTGTTGGAGCACTTGGTATTATGAAAGGTATAGGAGATGACAAGTTTGCACCGGATTCTCATTTGACAAGAGCAATGCTTGTTACAATGCTTTACCGTGCAGATGGCGAACCGGAAGTAGAAACTGTAAATAGCTTTGGAGATATCAAAGAAAATGCTTGGTATGAAAAAGCAGTTTTGTGGGCTAAGGAAAACGGTATTGTAAACGGTGTAACAGAAACTGAATTTTCACCGGATAGTGACATTACCCGTGAGCAGATAGCAACCATTATGCATCGCTATGCAAAGTATAAGGGAGATGATGTGGAATCAGGCAAAAATACAAACATTCTTTCTTACAACGATTCTGACAGTATTTCCGATTATGCAAAGGCTTCTTTGCAGTGGGCAAACGGAATTGGCTTGATTAATGGTAAAACAGAAAGCACATTAAATCCGCTTGACAATGCAACAAGAGCTGAAGCTGCAACAATATTTTACAGATTTGTTAAAGCGAATTTAATATCAACGCAAAACTAACCACCAAAGGCACTCCAATCGGGGTGCCTTTGGTATATCTTTACGACATATTTTTTACGATAAAATGATTCTTTTTCAATTTATAATTCAGCAGAAATAATTAAATCAAAACGGAAATGAAGTTGAATGATTTCAAACTCGTTTCCGTTTGTTTTTTTATAAAGCTAATTGGGATACAAACAGGTAGAAAAAAATCAGGTTATTATTAACCCGAAATTACTTAAAAGATAATTAAAATGATACGGTGGATACACTCAATATTAGGTGGAATACAGGGGTAGCATTTTGGGTTACAAATTTTTTTGCCAAAGCAACTATCCCTTATTGGCATGCAAAAATGCTTGTATTTTGAGAAAATAGGTATTGCATTTCTCTTACAAATCGTGCATTTCAGATTACAAACTTGCGTTTCAATTACAAAAGTCGCATTTCGTTTTACAAATGCGACTTTTCGGATTACGATTGAGCAACAAAACAACCACTTTTTTGTTGAATCTTGTGTATTTTTCTAAAAAAGACAAAAAACTCTCGGAAAATCAACAGTTTTTCTTGAAAAATACACATTTATGTGGTATAATAAAATATAATAGGGTTTATAGTACCTGTTATCCACATAAAAATATAAAAAGAGGTGTAAATTTTGTACTCCGATAAAATAGATGATGTTTTTCTTAGACATGCCGCAGATATTCTTGCGGATACAAATACAGGCTTAACCGGTAGTGAAATAGTAAAATTTTGCAATAGTTATGCAATTGACTTTAATGTAAATATTCCCATTACTTCATCCAATTTTGGGAGTTTAGGTTCTGTTGTTCCTAATAAGCGAACAGCTTTATATAAAAACCTTGTTGCATTTAATGCTTGTCAGCAGTTCAAGATTATAAAAGAATTGTCTGAACTAGATAAGTTTGCCAATAATGAGAATGTAAAGAAATTGAAAGTACAGTTGTATGAGCGTTTTGGTAGATTTGACACTTCGGAAACGCCTTCTAAAGAGTCAACCACTCCACAAACAACAGATGTAATTGCTGAAGTAATAAAAGTGTTGCTTGATATGTACAACAATGATGACGAGATGTATTTAGTTGATGGTGACGCAAGACTTTCTCATATAAAGAACTACGAAAAGGTATTAAACAGAATGAAAGCTCAGGGATATTTCACAAAGCTAAGTTCCGATGTTCTTGGTGGTTATGAGGTTGAGCTATCAGAGAAATGTTTTACATATTCCCAAAACAAAGATGTTGTCGTCGACAGTATGGTTGATGAACCAAAAAAAGAACTCCCATCTGTATTTGTGTCATATAATCATGGCAGTTCTGATTTTGTAGACAAAATCGAAAAAGCTCTTGCGGGAATTTGTAATATAAAACGAGATAAAAACGAGATTGGAGATTGGGGAAGCATATCTGATTTTATGAAAACAATCCGCAAGGAAGATTTTGCAGTATTAGTTATTACAGATAAGTATCTCAAGTCTACAGCTTGTCTTTTTGAAGTTGTTCAGCTTATGAAAGATGAGAATTGGGATAAGAACACAATGTATGTTGTTATGGAAGATGCCAAAGCAATATACAGCGTTGTGGAGCAGCTTCGATACATTAAATATTGGACAGGCTATTGCGAAGAACTTTCCGATGCAATAAAAGTATTACCACCTGAAACGACATATAAACAGAGCGAAGAACTAAAAAAAGCCACAACAATTAAAAACGAGATTGGAGAATTTCTAAATAAAGTATCTGATGCAAATAACCCATCTACAGATGAGGTTATATCAAGAATTAAGCATAGGATAAATCCAACCCTATTTTAGAGTTAATACAAACGGAGGAATTGAAATGAGTATAAGCTATAAAAAATTATGGATTTTGCTTGCGGAAAGAAGCTTGTCAAAAGTTGATTTACGAAAAATGGCAGGAATTACTCCCGGAATACTCACAAAATTAAATAAAAATGAAGTGGTTTCTTTTACAATGCTTTTGAAGATCTGCGAAGCACTTAAATGTGACATTGGGGATATTGTGGAAGTTATACACACGGAAAAAAGCGGAAAATCAATCAAGGAATGAACCGGAGGAAGATATAATGGCAAAAGCTGCTAAACCTAAAAAAGAAATAACTATGGAAGAAGCGTTATGGAAATCAGCGGACAAGCTTCGTGGTTCTGTTGAGCCTGCGGAATATAAGCATGTTGTTCTTTCCCTGTTCTTCCTTAAGTTTGCAAGTGATAAATTTGAAAAACAAAGACAAAAGCTTATTGATATGGGTTATGAATCACAGATCGAAAAGACCTTTGCATATACAAAGGACAATGTATTCTTTATCCCATCCGAAAGCCGTTGGTCTTATATAATAGAAAATGCAAAGCAAGACGATATTGCGCTTAAAATAGATACTGCCTTATACACTATTGAAAAAACGAACCCTGCCCTAAAAGGTGCGTTGCCTGATAACTACTACTCCCGTTTACATATTGACACATCAAAGCTCGCATCCTTGCTTGACGAGATTAATCGTATCAATACTGATGATGAGGAAAATGATATAATCGGCAGAGTGTATGAGTATTTCCTTAGTAAATTCGCTCTTGCAGAGGGTAAAGGCAAGGGAGAATTTTATACTCCGAAATGTATTGTAAATTTAATTGCGGAAATGCTTGAGCCGTATGATGGCATACTTTATGACCCTTGCTGCGGTTCGGGCGGTATGTTTGTTCAGTCAATTAAGTTCGTAGAAGCTCATAGCGGAAATAAGAAAAAGGTTTCTATCTATGGTCAGGAATATACAAACACTACCTTCAAGCTTGCTAAAATGAATTTGGCTATTCGTGGAATTTCCGCAAATCTTGGCGAAGAAGCGGCGAATACATTCAGCAATGACCAACATAAGGATTTAAAAGCTGATTATATTATGGCAAATCCGCCCTTCAATCAGAAGGAATGGAGAGGCAATGATGAGCTTGTTGACGATCCCCGTTGGAACGGTTACGAAGTTCCGCCCACAAGTAACGCAAACTATGGTTGGATTTTGAATATCGTTTCAAAGCTTTCACAAAACGGTGTTGCCGGTTTTCTCCTTGCCAACGGTGCTTTGTCTGATGATGGAACAGAGCTTAAAATAAGAAAGCAGCTAATTGAAAACAATCTCGTGGAAGCTATCATCATTCTGCCGAGAAACCTTTTCTACACAACAGATATAAGCGTTACTCTTTGGATTCTGAATAAGAATAAAAAAGCCCGAACTGTTGAGCAGAACGGAGTTTTAAAACACTACCGCAACCGTGAGAAAGAAATACTTTTTATGGATTTAAGACAAATGGGCAGTCCTTATGAAAAGAAATATATTGAGCTTACCGATGAGGACAGAGCAAAGGTTACAGCGGTTTATCACGCATGGCAGCAAGAGGGTTATGAAGAAACATATCAGAACATTCCTGAGTTCTGCTATTCTGCATCTTTTGAAGAAGTTGAGGAAAAAGGCTTTACCCTTGTTCCGAGCAGATATATTGAATTTGTAAACCGGGACCAAAATATTGATTTTGACACAAAAATGATAACACTGCAGTCAGAATTAAAAGAATTGCTTGAAGCTGAAGAAAAATCCAAAGGCGACTTGTTGAAAGTATTGGAGGAATTGGGTTATGGAATTAACTAAATGCAAACTTGGAGAACTCATAACTCAAAGACGAGAAAAAAACAACGGTTCAGACCTTCCTATCTGTGGTGTTTCAAAAGATGGACTTATTCCACCAAAACAAATAGACGCTGATACTTCGATATACAATGTATTTTATCGCGATGATTTCATATTTAATCCTGCACGAATGGAATTGAATTCTATTGCAATAAATGATAAATTCGACAGAGCTATATGTTCTTCGCTATATGAAGTATTTTATGTGCATAGAACTGATTTATTGTTGCCACATTTTTTAAAGTTGATTGTTAAACAACCTTGGTTTACTCGATACTGTGAGTTTTTAGGTCAAGGTTCAGCAAGAGAATACTGTCGTTTTAATAATATATCAGAAATTGAAATAGAATTTCCATCAATTGAAGAACAGAGAAAAATAGTTCAAGCATACAAGACGATTACTGACAGAATTGAGTTAAAGCAGAAGATAAATGATAATTTAGAAGCACAAGCAGACGCCTTATTCACATTAAAAGTTCAAAATGCTTGCGAAATGCGTTCCTTGGGGAGCTTCGGAACTGTTGTGACAGGTAAAACACCTTCCACAGATGTATCTGAATTTTATGGAAATGATCTTCCTTTTGTCAAAACTCCAGATATGCACGGAAATACATTTATCACATCCTCTGAAAACTCTCTATCAACTTTAGGAGCAGAGAGCCAAGCTAATAAATATTTGCCTAAAAACACCGTAATAGTTGCTTGTATAGGAGCGAATGCGGGCGAGGTGGCAATCACTTCGTTCCGTTCACAAACAAATCAGCAGATTAATGCGATAATATCTGAATATCCTTGTTTCTTATATTTCTCCGTCAAATCTCATACAGCGGAATTGCGAGCTTTAGGAGAAGGAAGTTCAACAATGATTAACATCAACAAAACATCCTTTGAAAATTATGGAATACCAACTCTAAAGGACAATGATTTGTTGCTTCTTGAAAAACAACTTGGTAAGATATTTCGACTCATCCTTTCTAATTTGCAAGAAATTGATATATTGAATGAAACAAAGGATGTTTTAGTAACTCGATTAAGCCGCTAAATTTATCATTTATACGGAAGGAAGTGAATATATGAATCCCTCAATAAGTCAACCAAGATGGAAAAAAGTTGAGTATACAAGAAATCAGATTGTGAACGCCGGTAAAACCATACGGCAAAACAATCAGGAAACAGATGAATATAAACAAGCAGTTAATATTGTTGATAATTGGAGAGCCTCTCATGCTTTTCCATTACATATAATATATATGCATCTACGACGTATGTGTTCAGTCAATAGTAATATAGTTGTTGCGGAACGTCTTAAGCGATTAGACTCTATTACTAAAAAATTGGCAAGAGAACCTAATATGAACCTGTGGACAATGCAAGATTTAGGTGGATGCAGAGTTATTGTACCAACCGTTGATGAAGTATATAAATATGCACATAAATATGAAGCATCGAGAAAAAGACATATAAAAAAGAAAGAGTATGACTATATAAAAAATCCAAAAGCATCCGGATATCGAAGTCTTCATATAGTGTATGAATATCATAGCGATAGCGTTGAAACATATAATCGAAATATGCTTATTGAAATTCAATATAGGACTCACTTGCAACATTTGTGGGCTACTGCTGTCGAAACAATGGGATTGTTCACAAAAGAAGCCATAAAATCAGGACAAGGTTCAGATGATGTTAAACGTTTCTTTGTTTTGGTATCAGCTTTATTTGCAATACGTGAAAGTCAACCAATACCACCAAATGTTATTGACGACATAGATGAAATTGTTTCAGAAATTGAAAGCCTAAATGCTAAAAACAATTTTCTTGATTTTTTAAGCGGAATACGTGTTGCGGTTGATAATCAAGAAGAAATGCTAAAAAAGAGCGATATAGCCTATTATATTTTGATTTTAAACTATAATACAAATCGTCTTAAAATAAAGCCATTTAAATCGAGTGAAATAGATGAAGCAAATAATGCTTATAATGCTATAGAAAGTACAAGAGCTGAATCAAAAATTGATGCTGTTCTTGTGCGTGTATCGTCTTTTAGAGAACTAAAGAAAGCATATCCTAACTATTTCTCTGATATCGGAGAATTTGTTGATATTGTGAGGTCATATTTGAAATGGTAATTTATATTGTGGGGAGTGAAACATAATGACAAATTTCAATGAACACGCTTTAGAAATGTCCATTATGGAGCTTTTTGAAGAAGAACAATACGAATACATACGAGGTGATAAAATCCACAGAGAAAGAACAGAAATACTTCTTTGTGATGATTTAAAGCAATATTTGTATAATAAATACAGTAAAGACGGTATCACCGCAAGCGAGGTTGATAGCATTATTTTGATGCTCAAAAACATTTCCGGCTCTATATATGAAGCCAATAAAGCTGTATATAAAATGATCTCAGACGGTTTTATCTTCAACCGTGAGGATAGAACTCAAAAAGACCTTTTTATTAATCTTATTGACTTTGACACTCCTGAAAACAATATTTTTAAAGTAGTAAATCAGTTTGAGATAAAATACGGTGCAGGTGAACATGACTGCCGTATTCCTGATGGCATTGTATTTATAAATGGTATTCCGGTTGTTGTGCTTGAATTTAAGAGTGCAGTCAAGGAAAACACTACAATAATGGATGCTTACAAGCAGCTTACAGTCCGCTATCGCAGAGATATACCCGAGCTTTTCAAATACAACGCATTTATCGTTATCAGTGACGGAGCAAACAACAAATATGGCTCATTCTTTAGTCCTTATGAGTTTTTCTATGCGTGGAGAAAAGTCAACGCCGAAGATAAAGAGCTTGACGGAATCAGTTCACTTACAACCATGATAAAGGGATTATTCAGAAAAGACCGTTTGCTTTCTGTAATAAAGGATTTTATTTACTTCCCTGATGATTCAGACAAGGAATTAAAGGTTGTATGCCGTTATCCGCAGTTTTTTGCAGCAAATAAGCTGTTTGAAAACATCAAGGCACATCTTCGCCCAAGCGGTGATGGTAAAGGTGGCACATATTTTGGTGCTACAGGATGCGGAAAAAGTTATACAATGATGTTCTTAACCCGTATGCTTATGAAAAGCACTCATTTTTCAAGTCCAACTATTCTTATCATTACTGATAGAACAGACCTTGACGACCAATTATCAAAACAATTTGTAGGCTCTAAAAAATATGTTGGTGACGAAAATATTATCAGCATAGAATCGCGAGAGCAGTTAAAAACCTGTCTGCAAAACAATGAAAGCGGTGGTGTGTATTTAACCACTATTCAGAAGTTTACAGAGGATTTGAGTCTGCTCACTGACCGGACAAATGTTATTTGTATTTCAGATGAAGCACACAGAAGTCAGATTAACCTTGACAGAAAAACAACCATTACAGATGACGGGGTAAAATACAGTTATGGTTTTGCAAAATATTTGCACGACTCACTTCCTAATGCTACTTATGTCGGCTTTACAGGAACACCCGTTGACGGTACTATTGAAGTGTTCGGCGGTGTTGTGGATGCTTACACAATGACCGAAGCTGTACGTGACGGAATCACAGTTAATCTTGTTTATGATGGAAGAGCCGCAAAGGTAACTCTCAATCAAGACAAAATAAGAGAAATTGAAGAATACTATGCAAAGTGCGAGCTTGAGGGTGCAAACGAATATCAGATAGAAGAAAGCAAAAAGGCTGTTGCAAATCTTGAAGTAATTATAGGAGATCCTGACAGACTCCGTGCTGTTGCGGAAGATTTTATAAATCACTATGAAACCCGTGTAGCAGAGGGTGCAACAGTTGCAGGTAAAGCTATGTTTGTTTGTGCAAACAGAAACATAGCATACAGTTTGTATAAAATCATTGTTGAAATGCGACCTGAGTGGGCTGAAAAGAAGGCTTGTGATGATGGTGTTACTCTATCAGAGAAAGACAAGAAAGAATTAAAGCCTATTGAAAAAATCAAAATGGTTATGACTCGTAACAAGGATGACGAAAAAGAGCTTTTCGATATGCTTGGCACAAAGGAAGACCGCAAGGAGCTTGACAGACAGTTTAAAAATATAAAATCCAACTTCAAAATTGCTATTGTTGTCGACATGTGGCTTACAGGCTTTGATGTACCTTCGCTTGATACTATTTACATAGATAAGCCAATCCAACAGCACACACTTATTCAGACGATTTCCCGTGTCAACCGAGTTTATGAGGGTAAGGACAAGGGCTTAATTGTTGACTATATCGGTATTAAAAAGAATATGAATATGGCTCTCAAGAAATATACCAACTTTGAAACCGAAGAATTTGAGGGCGTGGAACAGTCCATTACTATTGTTAAAGACCAATTAGAAGTTCTCGGTCAGATGTTTAATCATTTTAACAGTAGGAGCTTTTTCTCAGGCACTCCGAAAGAGCAGCTTGATTGTCTTAAAAGAGCTGTTGAATATGTTCAGTTGTCTGAAGAAATGGAACTGAGGTTTATGGCTGCGGTCAGAAGAATGAAGCAAGCATTTAATTTATGCAGTTCGAGCGATTCGCTTACCGATGATGACAGAGATTACATTCATTTTTACTGTGCAGTTCGTAGTGTGCTTTTTAAAATGACAAAGGGTGATGCACCGGATATTGCTCAAATGAATGCACGTGTTCGTGAACTTTTGGAGGGTGCAATACAGTCAGACGGCATTGAGGAACTATTTGAAACTGGCAAGCATATTTCTGTCGATATATTCAGCGATGAATATATTGATAAAATCAATGCTATTCAGCTTCCGAATACTAAAATTAAATTACTGCAAAAACTATTGTCCCAAGCAATTGAGGAATTTAAAAAGGTTAACAAGATAATGGGCGTAGAATTCACAGACAGAATGAACAAGGTGGTTGACGAATACAATAATCGCCGTCGTGATGAGGCTTATGCAAATGAAGTTCTTGACGATGTTGCTGAGCAGCTTTCACAGCTTTTAGAGGACTTAAAGCAGGAAAAGGATTCTTTCAAGCGTATGGGTATTGACTATGAAGAAAAAGCTTTTTACGATATTTTGAAGGCTGTTGCAAAGAAGTATGAGTTTGAATATCCTGAAGATAAAATGATAGAACTTTCCAAAGAAATCAAAAAAATCATTGACGACAAATCAAAATACACGGATTATTTAGTGCGAGAAGATATAAAAGCAAATCTGCAATTTGATTTAGCTGTCATCCTTGATGAATATGGTTATCCGCCCGTTACCATTGATGATGTATATAAAGAAGTTTTAGAACAAGCTGAGAATTTTAAGAAATATGCAGAATAGCAAAAAATCCTTGTACCTTTAGGGGTACAAGGATTTTTGAGTTATGCGTTTAACAGCAACTTTCTTGCAAGAATAAACAAGCTATTATCAACTGATGGAATATCCCTTGACATAGGATCTTTCATATATTCCAAATCAGGATTGAATGATGGATTCACAGATTGATAAATCTTAGTACGGGCATTAAATTCTGCTTCTGCATAAGAGATTTTGCCGGATTTATAATCTTCAATCACGGGGGCGATAATAACTCTGACTTTTTCAAGATTATTAGCATAGAAATCAGGTCGCAAGTACATATCCCGGTATTGCCATATTGCAGCATTGGCGATATCAACAAGCTCGCCGTAACTATAACCGTTTGTCTGACCGTTCAGCCAAGCATTGAAGAATATGCGGTTTGATTTTGCTCTTGCATCGGCATATCCCAAGCCATTCTGTACCTCTGTTAAAATATCACCTATAAAACTTTCGACAATAACTATTGCTTCATTTGTGGCATTGCAGGGTGCCGACTCTCTCGGCACCTCTGCTGCATTTACTGTAGATGTGATTGTCATAGTAATTATCATACATATTATAATCTTTTTCATAGTAACCTCCTATAAATCCTTAAATATACTATCATCGCAGATAAGACTATCGCAAATCATCTGCACACCAAGACGGAATCCGAGTTTAAAGTTTTCAATGCTTGTTATGGCAACAATCTCATCACTTGCATTGATAAGGTCATTTACAAGATGCAATGGCTTACCTTTCAGCATTTTCCCAAGCTCGTTTTCACTGTCGCAGAACTTCCGCATTGTTTTGGCATAATGGGTGTCTTTGTCATATCGCTTTTCGTTGGGATTGATATTTCCGTAGTATAGTTCCTCAATAAAGTTCATAACTTTTCCTCCTATCATTCAGGTTTTAGGACAAAAGTCCTAACAAGGGCTTTTGTGGGGGTACAAATGCCGTGCTTGCTAATACAAAACTTCGTTTTATTATTTCAGCGAAAAAGTAGGTCTTTACACACTATTTCTTCTGCTGAATGACGAATGTTGTTCATAGCACCAACCCAAGCCATTTGGTTTTTTGCTTTGAGTTCTTCCGTAATCCCTTGTTCGACTGCCATATCTGTTATAAGCATATCAACCATTTCCTTTGCGGATGTGTCAATTTCTTCAAGATAGGCATGCCAAGTTCCGTTAAGCATTTTCATCGAGTAAAAAGCAGGGCGATTTTCCTTAATAAATATTGAGTGTAACTTTCCATACCTACCGATGCGGTAAGTCCCTTCAGGTACTTTAAGGTTCGGAATGTAGTAATCGCCATTTCTTATGTACTCAATTCCGTTTTCGATAATTTTTTCTTTCATAGTGTATACCTCCTTTGTTTTGATGTCTACATTTTATCAGAAGGAGTTTATTTTGACGAATGTGCGGATAAAAAAAGAGAAAAATTCTTTTTATAGAATCTTTCTCGATCTCTGAATTATGCGATTTGACGCCGTTTTCTCGTTATTTTCATTTTGACACGTTATGAACACTCGCACCAGAAATCGTGGACAATATAGATGCAATCTATATTGTCCTATTTTTATGCGGTTTTTGAGCATTTTTAGAAAATCCGAGTGGGAAGTAAACAGTAGATGCCACCCCTGTTTGCACAGGACTTGAACGGGAGACACATTAAAAATAGAGTGTTTTTCAATGATTTTGCAAAAGGTCAACAGAGAAGAAAAAACACGAAATTCAAATCGTGTACAATATGAATGACACACCGTTTGTTCTTGGATACGAACAGGGATAATACAAATACACACTCTAAAAAAGTCGGAATAACGCCTGTTTAAGTTTTTTTAATAGTCTTTTTGTATGCATACGGCGTTTGACCGTATGTTTTTCGGAACAAGCTTATAAATCCGGAACAATCGGGGAATCCGCTTTTTTCTGATGCTTCGGTCACGCTATATCCCTCAGACAGAAGTCTTGCTGCATTTGACAATCTCTTTTTTTTGATATATGCAGTCGGAGATACATTGAGAAATCGCATAAAATATCTCTCTAATGTATTTACGCTTACATTTACTTTTTTTGATATTTCGATTATACTTATGGGATATGAAAGATGATCATCTATATATGTCATAGCATTTACAACAATATCGGGATATAATGCGTCTGACCTGTAGGGTGCGATACCATTTCGAATCAGGTTTATTATCTTAAAGAAGTTGAAATATTTCTCAAATTCAGACTCAACTCCAATTGTCATTTTTTCGCATACGGAAATCAGTTCATTGGTTTTATCTTTTTCAAGTACCAACAGATTATTCTCACCGACTTTTCTGTTGTAAAACAGATCATATAGATATTCATTGCCCGCAGCAGAGAAAAGAAACCAGAAATGTTTATGGAGTTTATTACTGTGATATACGCAATGATGATATTCAAAGGGACGAGTTATGATTATACTGCCGGGAGTGATTGGATATATATTGTTTTCCACAACAAATGAAACATCACCGCTTAAATTAATATAAATCTCACATTCGTTGTGAATATGTGAGTCCAATACATTTTCGTGAGAATGTGAGTCTAATTCTAAGTACGATGATTTTAATTCAAACGGATGTATTGCTTTGAATGAGTTTTTTTGGCAGAACATTTTAACACCTCTTATATATAAAATTGCTTTTATGGTGATTATAACATATTTTTTGGTGAAAAATCAATAGAAATATCAAATATTTTATGATATAGTGTAAAAAAATTCGGGAGGTTGAATATTGCAATACATTATGTTGACATCGGCAGCGTTGCTTTTGGCAATGGACTTTACGATGAACAAGATATACCAAAAATTAAGAGGGACATCACCCAAAGTATCCTTGTTTTTTAATTCGGTTTTAGGGTTAGCAACAGCAATTATTTTTTTCGCCGTTAATAATTTCAAGCTATCCTTTTCACCTTACTCTGCATTTTTAGCTATGCTTATGAGTGCCTTTGTGATGACTTATAATATTATAGGTTTTCGTATTTTAAAGCAGCGCTCTGTGGCAATTTACAGCTTATTCTTAATGACAGGCGGTATGGTATTACCATATATATGGGGACTTGTTCTTTTGAATGAATCTTTTAGTGCTGTCAGAACCATAGGTCTTATTGTAATCATAGGCGGAGTTTTCCTTTCAAATTTCATCGGCGAAAAAATAAATTTAAAACAAATATGTATGTGTTTAGCAGTGTTTGTTTTAAACGGATTGGTCTGCATTATATCCAAAATGCATCAGATTGAAATAAATTATCAATGTGTAAGTGCGATTGAGTTCATTATATTGGGTGGAATATTTAAATTTTTTATTGCCGGATTTCTGTTTTTAACTTTAAAAAACAGCGAGGGACAGAGGAGTGAAAAAAATAACTTCTCAAAATCATTGATTGTAATTATTTTATCAGCTGTTATCGGTGGAACTTCGTATTCCTTACAACTTTACGGAGCAAAATCTCTGCCGGCAACTGTACTGTATCCGTTTATCACAGGAGGGAGTATCGTTTTTTCCACATTAACAGGTGCACTGTTATTCAAAGAAAAGCTCTCCCGAAAGTTAATTATCAGCGTGGTGTTATGTCTTGTCGGAACAATTATGTTTATATAAGGAATGGAGGAAATTTTATGAACTTTTTAAAAGACAACAAAAGATTTTCATTTAAATTAAATGGAGAAAATGCGTGGGATTTGGATTTTAAATTTACAACTACGGAAGAAAAAAACACTCTTACCACAGTGTATCAGTTTGAAAACGGAATTAAGGTTACAAATATTGCAAAAAAATATGATAAATACGGGGCGTATGAATGGGTAAACTATTTTGAAAACACCTCTGATATGCCAAGTGAAATAATATCGGAGTTGTGGGACTGTGACTGCGCCATGCCTTTAGAGCATGAAGAAAACCGCAAGTGGGAAGCGTATTTTCCGGACATTAAAACCGCCACAAAAATATACGCGCCAAGCGGTTCAACATGGACTATGAAAGAGTTTTACTCTGATATAGATAAAATGGAAAATAATGAAAGAATAAATCACATATATCCCGGACAAAAGAAAAAATATTCTGCTTCGGGAGGTCGCTCAAGTGAACAAAATGCACCTTTTTTCAACATCTCAAAAAATGGAAAAGGATATATATTTGCCATCGGCTGGACAGGACAGTGGAATTGTGTAATAGGCAGAGATAATGACAGCATAACATTCAAATCCAAGATTGAAGATACTAATTTCAAGCTTATGCCCGGTGAAAAGTTGAGAACCTCATCAGTTGTTATTATGACATATGATAAAAATGACGAGGCGCATAACAAATGGAGAAAACTGGTAAAGGAGTATTTCTCTCTCATTGGCAGTGACGGCAGAGATAAAACGGCTCCCCTTTGCGCAGGTATATGGGGCGGAATGAAGACTGAGTCGGCTCTCAAGCGTATTGACGCTATAATGAAGAATAATCTGCCATTTGAATATATCTGGATGGATGCAGGATGGTACGGAATTGACACAAAGCCAACTCCTGATGAATTTGAGGGCGATTGGCCTATTCATACCGGTGATTGGAGGGTCAGTCCGTTGATTCACCCGAATGGTCTTAAGGATGTTTCAAAAGCTGTGCATGATGCAGGTATGAAATTCCTTTTGTGGGTTGAGCCGGAGCGGGTTATAAGCACAACACCCGTTGCATTGCAGCATCCTGAATATTTTTTGGCATCAGATGAGGAACAAGGCGGAAATCGTCTCTTGAATTTAGGAAATTCCGATGCATGGGACTATTGCTTCAATACCGTATCGGGACTTATAGAGGAGTTAGGCATTGACTGCTACAGGCAGGATTTTAATTTTTCGCCCTTGTCGTACTGGCGCAAGAACGATGACTTTGATCGTCGTGGAATCACTGAGATAAAACATATCAACGGAATGTATCGGCTTTGGGATGCACTTCTTGAAAAATTTCCAAATCTTATTATAGACAACTGTGCCTCAGGCGGCAGAAGAATAGATATTGAAACTTTGAAGCGTAGTATTCCGTTATGGCGGAGTGATTATTATTGCCCGGCGAATTATGATGTAGAAGCATCGCAGTGCCATAATCAGACATTTAATCTTTGGATGCCGTATTCGGGAACGGGAACCGGCAGATCTTATGATGAGTACCGTGTAAGATCTGCCTATGCGGCGGCTTTGACAACAAATTACTCCTTCTCAGAGAGAGAGAATTTCTGTGATACGGAGGAGAAGGTTGAATTTATAAAAAAATACGCAAATGAATATCTTAAGGTTCGACCGTATTTTTCCGAAGATTTCTACCCGCTTACCGAGGTCACAGATAAGCTTGACGTTTGGTGTGCAATGCAGTTTAACCGTCCATCATGCAGAGATGGGATTATAGAGGTATTTCGCCGTGAATATTCACCGTATGAAACAGCAATATTTGAATTAAAAGGCATTGATAAGGAAAGTAATTATAAGTTTACGGATTTAGACGGCGGTGAGTTTACAATAAGCGGCGCTGAGATTATTGAGAAAGGACTTAAACTGACAGTTACGGAGAAACGAAAGGCGAAAATTTATTTATATCAAACGATATAAATAAACCACACTTCTTATAAAAAAAGACGTTCTCGGCTTGCAGTTACTGCAAATTTTTTACGGGAAGAGCGACTATAGATCTGAGTGCATCTAAATTGTCCCATTTTTATATTGTTAGCAGAGAAGCCTTGACAGTACGGAAATTTTATGATATATTACAGTTAGGATATGGGTGAAAGCCCTGTATGAAAAACACTATTTTACCATAGAAAGCTAATTTACAGAAAAAACTTCTATGGAGCATTATGTTCAGTAATTTAAGTTGTCGATTATAAAGGGATATAGCTTTATTATAGGGAACCTCTAAAAATTGATTCCCAATCATAATATTTTGCTATTTCGATTATTTTTTCAAAAATCAAGGCAAGAAATAGCCGATTGCCATTGATTCTCGCTA
>Ga0256404_1000638_pt1 | contig 90245 bp, 64 predicted proteins | sample RumenRJG_01DNA_FD_185990 | JGI IMG/M metagenome (GOLD analysis project Ga0256404, IMG submission 185990) | Bovine rumen microbial communities from Lethbridge, Alberta, Canada - RJG_01 | ecosystem: Host-associated > Mammals > Digestive system > Stomach > Rumen | place: Canada: Alberta | collected... | reverse complement strand
CCTGAGAGAGCAAGCTCTCTCATCGTTTCCCCTCGACTTGCATGTGTTAAGCCTGTAGCTAGCGTTCATCCTGAGCCAGGATCAAACTCTCCATTGTAAAATATCATTGTCTCTTCCCTTTAAAGCCTTAAGGCATCGCAGGGAACGGATCTGTCTGTCTTTGCTCGGAACGCTCCGGAAACTCAAGAAGTAAACTCATTCTGTATTTTAGAATGACGGATAACTTGTTTTCACCCGACGGAACTCGTTAAAGCTCCGCCGCTTCCTGTACTGTTTCTCTGTCTGATTCAAACTTTTCAAATATCGCTCTCGCTTAAGTTCGTAACCAAGTTGTAACGCTTGATTTTTGTTAAGCGAGTGCAAAGGTAGCGCTTTTCTTCCAATCACCAAAATATTTCGGGGAAAAATTTCATCCGAAACCGAAAATTTTCATCTTGTCTTGATTTACATCAAATATGTGAGGCGGAAGACCTAATTATATATTACTCGGGAGCGGATCATGTACCAGCCGCGGACGGGCATCCCCTCCGCCGCAGGCGGCGCGCCCAAGACCGCCTCGCCATGCCGGCCCCCATATGGCTCCCCGCCGGCCCACTTATGGAATACGGCGGGGAGCCATATGCAGGACAGCCGGGAGCCTTTTGCAGGACGGCATCTAAAACCGCATTTCGGAAGATGAACTGCCCACGACGGCAAGATGACAAGATGACGGGCAAAAGGTTACTATAGAAAGTTGAGTATCGTTAAATGTGATTAAAACCATGGAAGGAAAGTGGAAAGATGCAAAGATTTGCGTATTTTTGCCAAAAGAAGATGCCATGGCATGTCTTTTGCGAATCATAGGCAGGACAGCTTTTGTCATTCTATAGCTGAAACAACAAGCTATATACAAATGGAACAGTACTTACAAAAACAAGTAGCGATTTTAAACTAACAAAAAGATTAAAAATGAAACTGAAAGATTTAGAGACAATGATCAACGAACAGGAAGCCACCGTTGACAGCCGGTATGTCGGTGCGGCACTTCCGGCCCTTCTGCGGAAGACCTACCTGTGGATGGCATTCGCAATGATTATCACCGGCATCGTAGCTTACGGAATGGCGACGGTGACCTATACGGCCGCCGATGGCTCGACTCTTCCCATCGCATTCAAGATATTTCAGAGTCGTGGGACATTCTGGATTCTCTTCATCGCAGAACTCGGCATGGTATTCACATTGAGCGCGCGCATCATGCGCCTTTCATTGCCCACGGCGACATTGCTTTTCATTGCCTATTCGGCAGTCAACGGCGTCATGCTTTCGGCCATTTTCCTCGTCTATACGATGCAGTCGATCGCCTCAGCTTTTTTCGTTACGGCAGCCACATTCGGAGCAATGAGCCTTTATGGCTACTTCACGAAGAGCTCTCTCGACGGATTGGGCAAGTACCTGACTATGGGCTTGGTAGGTCTGATCATCGCAGTAGCCGTGAACATATTTCTTCACAATGGCATGCTGAACCTTATCATCAGTAGTGTAGCTGTGGTGCTTTTCACGATATTGACCGCCTACGACACTCAGAAGATCAAGATCATGCTCGCCTTGCAGCCCGACGCAGGCGAGGCCGCACAACGTGTCGCACTGCTTGGAGCCCTGTCGCTCTACCTCGATTTCATCAATTTGTTCATATACATTCTGCAATTTTTCGGGGGACGAAACAATTAGAAATCAACAGATTGTGGAAAACCACGCTTTAAAGAGTTGATGAAGTATGGGTAAACGGCAACGGTTTCCCCATCTTATCGTTCAACCAAAAAGGCCTTCCACAACTAAGCTGCACAATACAACACAAGATGCATCCGCTATGTCCACTAAGGGCATTGCGGATGTTTTTTTTGGTTCATGCTTCTCAGTCCAAGACAAAAAATCTCTTCTGCCGTTCAAGATCGCTTATGGAGGCTACTCGTCCCCTGGCCCCTCGGTGTTTTCAGGTATAGATTATTTAGGTTATACCTGTCCACCGATTGCACTTCTATGTTGAACTTGCCGATGTCTACCCACAAAAAAATACGTAAGGAAAATAGAGCATGCTACTTCACGAGTCATCTTTATCGGGTTAGCTCCACGTCTCTCTCCCTCTGCTGTTCACAGGCCGGGCTTCTGATAGAACACGATCCAGTTGGTGCAGTAGGGATGGGCATAGGGATGAATCTCATGCACCACTCCTGTAGAATCTCTATACCAGGAATGATTCCATCCTTCACCCATATCCAAATAGAGTGCTTCCTCTACGCCCAGGCGCAGAAGCGCAGCCTTAAACTCCAGGAGCGATATAGACTTGCGGCTCTCCATGACATAGAGTTTGCCATCGTGCTGGCAAAGCGCACGATAGATGTTCCGGTTGTGGTCCTTCAACGCCTTGAGCGAAATCGGTACTCCTTCGCCGCGATGCACAAGCAAGATCTGTGAGAATCCCATCCCATGATGGCGGGCGGCAGAATCAAGTTGTGCGGAATAAGATTGGCCGACAAATTTCCATTTGCCCCGAGCATAAACAAAGGCGCCCGAGTTGACCGGACAAGCATAGCCCGCATAGCGACGGCCCGAGGCAACGTGGTCACCGGCGATATTTGAATGGGAGAAGTTTTCGAGAAGAGCACCGGTAAAGGCGGCCTCAGCACAGAATACCACCGTAGAATCGTCTTCGGATGGCATGGTGCCGCAAACCAGGTCTATATCATTGAATTTCGGTTCAAAGATCTTCAACGAGACGGTTGAGTCTACCAACACAGTAGGATGCTCTTTCCATTTCATCAGTGAAAGGTCATCATCGGGCAAGACGCGCTGCCGTTTGCAGGAAAGACACCAACAAAACACTACCGTAAGAAAGAAAAAGGCTGGGCGAAGGAATTTCTTCATGGGGACAACAAGCTATGAATAAAACTTTCTTTGTACAAACCAGACAAGTCCATCGGTGGATAAAGTCAGTCGATACTACACGCAAAGATACAAAAATTGCTGCCACTACAGGATTGCTCACGCAGGGTTTTGATTAATTTAACGGTTATCCGTATACACATAAAGTGGGTCTCGCCTTCCCAAATTATGCATGAAGCATGATGCATTACGCATGATGATGCGTTTTTTCCACCGAATAACATTGCAGACCACAAAAAAATTGTTATTTTTGCAGAAAACAACAATTATGACACAAGAAGAGAAAACCCAAATAGAAGAGAGAATCGTAGACGTTTTGAAAACCGTATACGACCCTGAGATACCCGTCGACATCTGGAACTTAGGCATGATCTACAAGATAGATGTCAAGGACGATGGCACTGTGGACATGGACATGACCTTCACTGCTCCCTCCTGCCCTGCTGCCGACTTCATCTTGGAGGACGTGCGCACCAAGGTGGAGGGTGTGAAAGGCGTGAAGAGCGCCAACGTCAACCTCGTGTTCGAGCCCGCATGGGATCAGAGCATGATGAGCGACGAGGCGCGCACCGAATTAGGCTTTGACTGAGAAGACTTATGAAGAATGTATATTTTCTTTCCGATGCCCACTTGGGCTCTTGGGCCATTGAGCACGGCCGCACGCAAGAGCGCCGGCTGGTGCGTTTCCTCGACTCGATAAAGAACAAGGCCGCCGCCATATATCTCTTGGGCGACATGTTCGACTTCTGGAACGAATACCGGTATGTGGTGCCCAAAGGCTACACCCGTTTCCTCGGCAAGCTCTCTGAACTGACCGACATGGGCGTGGAGGTCCACTTCTTCACCGGCAATCACGATCTGTGGACCTATGGCTACCTGCACGACGAGTGTGGACTCATCGTCCACAAGCAGCCCGTCACGACAGAGATCTACGGCAAGGTATTCTTCTTGGCGCATGGTGACGGATTGGGCGACAACGACGCAAAATTCAAGTTGCTCAGGAAAATCTTCCACAACCGCACCTGTCAACGGATGCTCAACTTCATGCATCCGTGGATGGGCATGTGGCTGGGGCTGACGTGGGCCAAGCACAGCAGACTGAAAAGGGCCGACGGAAAAGAGCTGCCCTATTTGGGAGAGGACCGCGAAATCTTAGTGAAGTTCACCAAACAGTACATGAAAGAGCACGACAACATCGACTATTTCATCTACGGGCACCGGCATATCGAACTCGACCTGACTCTCAACCGCCACGCCCGAATGCTGATATTGGGCGACTGGATATGGCAGTTCACCTATGCAGTGTTTGACGGCGAGCACATGTTTCTTGAGCAATACGTCGAGGGAGAATCGAAACCGTAACCCTGCGGTACGACCCCACACTATCTACCAACACTACAAAAGATCGCTATGAAAAAGAAGATTTTAGGAATGTTGGCCGTCTGCAGTCTAACAGCCTCAGCACAAGTCACTATAAAGCCGCAACTCTCGGCAGGACTGTCGAGAACCTATCACTTGAAAGGCTACAACACGACTGTCAACCAGAATGCGACGGATAGCTTTACATACAGTGCCGACCAGTCGTTTAAAGTCGAGAGCGTTGATGCCGACTCGGCTGTCGTCTTGATGGGCTATGCCCATATTCAGACCTCACAAGGCAACGCGTTGCCCGATTTGGAACTGCTGACCCAACATTCCCTGGTGTTCTCTGTCAATCGCGATGGCACACCACGCCATCTGCTCAACGCTAAGGAACTTATCGACGCTTATAAAGCGAAAGACAGCGACGAAGACAACGACGAATACCTCAACTATCTCTTTTCTGACGATTACCTTGTGAGCAATCTTTCGGCAAACTCCGTCCTGGAACTCTTTGGCAAGACTATTGAGAATGGAAGGACCATGCAAAAGGTAGGCGACGAAGAAGTGGAAGTGAGCTATCGGCTCTCGGCCGACGGACACACCGTGGAAGCTGAGTCGGAACCAGACCCACAGACAGTGGTGAAGAAGCATTTCGTTTTCGGTAACGACGGATGGCCCGTCACCTACAGACTGTCTACAACCATCAACATGGGCGAGGATATGGGCAAGACCACTTTGGAGACAGACGCTGTACTGACAAACGCGCAATAGAATAGGAAAACAGTTCCCAATATGCGCCAAAGGATCAGGGCATCTTCAACAATTTCTTTTATAACAACAAACCTACAACAACCATCAAGCTTTATGAGAATCAAACTATTGCTGTTGGGTCTGCTTACTGCCGCCACAGCCTTGGCGCAAACCACTTACAAGCCCAAACTGATCCAAGGACTGGTGAAAGGGTACAACCAGGACATCACGTTAAAAGTGAGTAATCCCAACCAAAACTACTCGGCAACGATACATGTGGAAGACCAGTATGAGGTGACTTCTGTATCAAAGGACAGCGTCATCATCAATTACATGGTGACGAAAATCGACACGCAGGGATCCAAAGCGGCAGAGGAATCTGCCAACGCGAGTTTCGGACTGATGCTCAACAAGCCTCTTAAGGCTTCGTATAATCCCGACGGCTCTTTCCGCCACCTTCTCAATGCCGACGAACCGATCAGCGGCACTTCGGGAAACGCCAAGATCTTAGCTGAGCAGATCTTCACCGACAACGCCTATGCCATCAAACAGAAAAGCTCACTGATGTGGATGTTAATGGGCAGAACCATCAGCACTGGCATGACCGAGGACTTCTTGGATGAGAACATCAACATGAAACGGGAATTCACTGTTTCACCCGACGGCAGACAAGTGGACGTGAAAATAGCATCCAATATGAGCGAGGAGGAAACTCAGATATTTCTGAAAGCCATGTTGGAAAAAGCAGGAGAGGAAGTAGCGGGTCAATCCGAAGAGATCTTCAATACGCTAAAATCCTTGGGAATGGCCGACATCAATAGTATAGGAGCAGCCCATATCTATGTGGGAGATGACGACTGGGTGAAATCGGGCGAATCGACGCTGAAGATGAAAATGATGGGCAACGATATGGAGACAACCATCAAATACACCCCTAAGCAATAACAGGCCACGGCACAAGGAAAGTCAGGAGTAAGCATGAGCAGCAGTGCAACCGAGTGTAAGCAAGACGATCTTGTCGCCCAATAGCTCCTGACTTCTCGATGTAGATTCACAACATAAGCGCTAATTTTTTATGTTGTGCTTCAATTTCCATTCATATCTTTTTAGCAGAGAGTGCGAGCGGATACCACGTCTGCGGCAGGCTACCCGGGCCATGGAATAGGCGTTGTGGGGCAGATGAGTATGGAACAGACTGCACACGATCCGCATCACTTCCATAAAGGGCAAGGGCACACCCTCGGCATCGGTGATACGGTCGGCCAAATAGGTGCGGTAGGCCATCTCGTAAAGATCGGCCTTGGATCCCTTCCAAGCCTTGCGCACGTCATCGCCCGACAAGAGTAAACGCCCAAAGTCGGCAAACATCTGCTCTTTGGCCATATTGAGATAGTCGCCTGGAGCTACCTCCATAATTTTGGATTCAACAAAAAATTTCTTCATAAACATTGATGTTTTGATGGTTATTAGCCGCAAAGGTTTTTACATATAGTCAAGCGGCGCTTGTAATGATATTGCAAAATTAGAAAATGGAGGAGAAATTTTGATTCATTATTACAGGCCTTTTGTTAAAGTAAAGCCGCATAGGGATGCCCTGCCTACCCATCGGTCATCTTTCTTCTTTAATAATTGAATGGGCGATTGAATAAGATTTGTCGGGCGATGCATTAAACCGACACCCATATCGGATTTCGGAAAGATAAAAAATCATCTTTAGAATAATCCGTCAGACTAAAATCTATTAATAACAGGTGAATAAAGATTAAAAAAAACTGTTCTACGGAATGAAAGGGCGAGATTAACCGACACAAATTGCCCGTTTGTTTAAAATATCACAACAATTCTTTTATTTTAAATTCTTTTGTTTTGAAATAAAATAAATAATAAGTAAATTTGCAAAGAATATTGAAACATGTTATGAACGACGAAAAAAAAGACAAAAAGTATAGGCTTGCCATCTTGCGAATGCTCATCTCCAGCAAGGAGATCAGCTCTCAGCGAGAGCTCCTTCAGCAGCTCGCCAAAGAGAATGTTGAAGTGACACAAGCAACATTGAGCCGCGACTTGAAGCAGCTCAAAGTGGCCAAGGCCGCCAGCATGAACGGCAGCTATGTCTACGTGCTCCCCAATGAGACCATGTATAAGCGCGTGGTCAATCCAGCGACAGCCAACGAGATGCTGCACGAGTCGGGAGTGTTGACCATCACCTTCAGCGGAACCATGGGTGTCATCAAGACACGTCCGGGTTATGCCAGCGCCATTGCTTACGACATCGACAACGCCGACCGGCCCCAGATCTTAGGAACCATCGCCGGCGACAACACCATCTTCATCGTTGTCCGCGAGGGAACCGACACCAATCTCCTCGCCAAGCAATTGGGATTGCTGATCGGATGGAAGAAAGGCAAAAGAGGAAGAAAGCCCAAATTGAAGCCCGAGGAAGACAACCTGTAATCAGGAGTGTATTTGATATCTTTATAGCAAATGGGAAATTACAAAAGACTTTACCGATCAACCGACAGTATGATAGGCGGAGTATGCGGAGGCATAGCCGATTATTTCGACTGGGACCCCACATGGGTGAGGCTGTTCTACCTCATTCTCACGTTTGGTACCGCATTCAGCGGTGTCATTGTCTATCTGCTCCTGTGGATGATCGTTCCAAGTAACCCCGGACCTTATCGCCATTAGACATGAAAATAGCTGTCATAGGTGCAGGAGCGATGGGAGGAGCCTTCGCCGAAGGCCTGCTGGCCTCACCGGATTTCAAGGCCGAGGACCTCACCATTGCCAATCCTCATGAGGAAAAATTGCAGAGCTTTGCCACACGCGGAGCCAGTGTCACAACGAGCAACACCGCAGCCATCAAGGATGCTGATGTGGTGGTGTTGGCTGTAAAGCCATGGGTTGTGCCCGATGTGGTCGACGAGATTATGGATACGCTCGACTACAGACGGCAGACCATCGTGAGCTTTGCAGCCTCAGTCAATGGCAACCAATTGCGCAAACTCTTTGAGCGCGACGGTCGCTTGCCCCGCATTTTCGAGGCGTGCCCCAACATTGCCATTGCCGAATGCCAGTCGATGACGTTTCTCGTGCCGGTAGAAGCCGACGACGAGACAACGAAGAAAATAGAACGTCTCTTCAACTTGCTTGGCCAAACGATGACGGTCGACGAGCGTGCGCTCCCGGCCGGAACGGCATTGGCCGGTTGCGGCATCGCCTACGTGATGCGCTTCGTGCGGGCAGCAACCGAAGGCGGTGTGGAGTTGGGCTTCAAGGCCGATGTTGCCAAGGACATTATCCTCCAGACGATGAAGGGAGCAGTTGCCCTCCTTCAGCAGACAGGCCTGCACCCCGAGGCCGCCATAGACAAAGTGACGACACCCGGAGGGCTCACCATCCGCGGACTGAACACCATGGAAGAGAACGGATTCACCCATGCCGTCATCGCCGGGCTGAAGGCCAGCGCTGCACAAGATCATCAATAGCTTGCTTGTAAGATATAAAAAACAGAAGGGGGCGACGCTTCAATGAGCGTCGCCCCCACGTTTTATTATGGACAGTAAAACTGAACTATAGCCTGTCGGACAGTCTTAGAAGATAAACTGCACACGAGCCTGGACGGCATGGATATTCTTGTCGTTGGGCAGGAAATCCTTGCTCAGACGATGGTAGGTGTAGTCGAGCATGACCTGCACGTAGCGGTTGAAGCTGTAGTTGGCACCAACCGTCCATGAGCGGACGCAACCGCCGCCGACACTTGTCGAAGCATAGGGCCAGTCTTCCATCTTGCCACTGGGATAATACTGGTTGCGGCCGGCGGAATAGTATTCGCCTTTAACGATGTCGTTCAGACCAGTATAGTTCCAACGGGCAACGAGTTCCAAAGAGCGGCCCGAGAGTCCACGCAATACGCCCTCACGGTTGTCGAAGCTGTAGGGGTTGCCAAACACCATGAAGCCAGCCTCTACATAACCGCCATGGAAGTTGTTGCTGCGCAGCGGATTGGCAGCCATCCAAGCGTCAAGTGTTCCCCAGGTGTCGATATTGTTGTTGCTGGCATCGAAGAGTGTCTTTGAGTCGCGCTTTTTGGTGACATGCTTGTACATGTACTCACCGCGCACAAAGAACTTATCGTTGTGATAGAGGGCCTCAGCACCAGCGTCGAGCACATTCTGTGCCCAAGGCAGACTGCAGCTGACAAACTGCTGGTCCTCGTCTACATAGGTCTCCAACGACTGGCCGAGAGAGAGCGTCTTCTTGATGACATTATTCTCTGCGACACCGCCGCCCACATGCTGATAGCGGATATTGCCACCCACCATGAGGGTCTGTACGCCGTCGTTGATGGGACGCCACTGATAACGGCCGGCGAGCACGATGCCGTTGAAGCCGGCTTCCTCCTTATTATACTGGTTCTCGGTGAACACACCCTGATAGGCCATGAAGTGGTCGTCGCTGTACTTGTAGCTTGCACCGAGCTCACGTCCCTCACCCAAAGCATTGGAAGCTCCCGCACGAGAGATGAAGTGGTAGCTGCCGAGCGATGTGTTGCGGGCCATAGAGCCTGCGGGATCGTTGTAGTAGCCCACCTTGATGTCGTGGTTGCCGCCTTTGGCCGTCTGCTGATTGTATTGCAGGAAGATGTTCTTCTGGGCGAACTTGCCTCCGCCGAAACCAAAGTCGGCATAGAAGTACCAGTTCTGATAGGTCAACGATGTGCGGATACGCGCGTCGGTGATGCTTGCACCCGACTGCAGCGGTGTGAAGTCTGTGTGATAGTAGGCGGCATCGGCCATGAAGCGGGCGCCAACGGTGAAGTGGAGATCCTGTTCTTTATTGTCTATAGTCACCGTGGGCTTCGAGTCGAAGTCCTGTGCCGTAGCGGAGAAGGCACAGAGAGTGAGCAGGGAGATGCAAATATACTTTTTCATGTTCTGTTATTGCTTGTTGAATGATGTTGATTACTTGTTGTATCCGAGCTGCTCCAAGACCTCGTTGGCGTCTGGCACAATGCTGGGAGCTTGAGAGTTGTCGTATACCTGTCCGGGATGGAACGGATTGGGGATGTTGCTGCTGCAACGGAAACCATTCTCGATGAGATACTTCAGCGTGATCTCGGAGTGGTTGGTAAACATACCGTCGAGATATACCGGCTGGGTCTTGGGAGAAGTGAAGTCGGTGTAGGCGGTAGGCTGAGTGGTAACAGCCATCAAGTCGTCGAACTGCGTGCCGTTGTCACCCCAGAAGTTGACATAGTAGCCCATGTATTTGGCCATCTGAGCGTAGGTGTCGAATGAGTAGGGATGGTTGAGCATACCCGACTTGCGCACCATATAGGCCTCCCAGGGCTGGTTCATCTCGGGATAGTTGTTGGGTGCACCAGAGATGGCAGGACCCAAAATCGTCGCACCATGATCCTGTGCGTACTTGATGAAGTCGGCATAACCTGTCGGCGTATCGTAAGCAATATCGGTAGCATAAGCGGGCTTGCTGATCCAGAGGAGGTAACAGAGGGGCAGCTTGCCATTGAACACATTGTAGGAACGGTTGAGGGCGTCGAAGGAGAAGGTCTGCAGGATCACCTTACCGTTGGTGTTGCCCACGTTCACCTTGCCGTTCACATAGAAAGGATTGGAGGCAGACTCTGGCTGTGTGATGATGTTCCAGCCCCACTCGTCGAGAATGTTGTACACACGGATCTCGATATCCTTGGGGTTGAGCCACGACTCCTTGAACTCAGGATAGATGCCGGGACGGTTGCCGTTGTCGGCAGGGTCGTGGACATAAGCCGTAGAGCCGTTTTTGTCGCCGAAGCTGTACTCCACGAAGTCCATGTATTTCTTGGCTTTTGAGCCCACGACGCTCGGATCGTCGCGTTTCACGGCAGCCTGGCCGGCATTGTAGATCTGCTCAAGCGTCATGTCCTTGTATTCGTCTTTCACCTTATAGGTCAGGATACGGCGTCCATCGGCATCACGGTTGAGCTTGTTGCCCATAGCATAGTTGATCTGGTCCTGGAGAGCCGACACATAGAGTCCGTCGCTATACTGAATGCTGGGCACGCCATTGGCGTCGTAGACCACCTTGCCGCTGTGCTTGGCTGCGAAGGAGGAGCGGCCGAGCTCGGGCGTGTCGTCGTTGAACCACTTGCCTGCGTCGAGCATCAGCATTTCGGCATAGTAGTAGGACATGGCATAGTTGGAACGGAAGTCGGCAACGTCGCGGCGGTATTGAGCCTCGATGTCGGCCTCGGAGAAATGCTGAGAGCCGTCGGCGTTGCGGAATGAGCGGTAGAAGTCCTTGCGTGTGGTGGGCACCTCATCGGAGAACACGGCCTCAATGTTGGTGGTACGCTTCAGGTTCTCATCGTGGTTGGCGAGCACCACGCCGTCCTTTGTCACCTGCATATCGCTCTCCAGATAATCGGCACCCATGTTGCGGGCCCATCTCCAAGCGGCCTCGGTCTCCTCGGGAGCCCAGTAGGTGGAACCGCGGTGAGCGATGCAAGCGTAAAGAGGCACGTAGTCGCGCACCTTTGCCTGTTCGGGGGTCAGCTGCTGCACGCTGATTCGGCGTGCGTCCGTGTTCTCGTTGGTGAACTCCTGCTCGTCGGAGCAGGAAGTGAAAGCGGCTACGGAGGCCAGCCCAACAAGACTCAAGACATAATGTTTGATTGTCATAATTGATTTCTTTTGGTTGATGTGAGATTATGTATTAATTTTATTTCTTTACAAGATACTGCTCGCGCTTGTAGGTCATGGCCATAAACACGATGGACATCAGGCAGGCGCCGATGAGCAGAATGAAAGTCCATCCCCATCCGGCGGTCTCGGCCACAAAGCCAATGACGACGTTGGCCAGCAAAGCCGTACCGAGCACGTAGCCCATGAAGCCCGTCAGACCGGCGGCCGTGCCGGCGGCATTCTTCGGAACGAGGTCGAGCGCCTGTACGCCGATGAGCATCACCGGGCCGTAGATGAGGAAGCCGATGCTGATGAGGCAGCCGATGACGACATGGAGATTGTCCAGATTCTGCCAGTAGATGAAGATGGCCACGGCGACAAGCGACATGAAGATGATCATCGGCAAGGCGCGACGGCCGTGGAAGACGTGGTCGGAGAGCCAGCCGCAGATGATGGTGCCGGGGATGGCTGCCATCTCATAGGCAAAGTAGGCCCAGCCGGCATTCTTGATGTCGATACCCTTCTCGGTGAGGATGGTCGGAGCCCAGTCCAGACAACCGTAGCGAACCATATAGACAAAGGCATTGGCAAAGGCTATGTACCAGAGGAAGCGGTTGGTCAGCACGGTGTGGAAGATCTCCTTTGAAGAGAGCACCTGCTCGGCCTTCTCGCTGTAGGTGTCGCTATAGTCGCCACGCCACTTCTCGATGGCGGGCAAACCGCAGCTCTGTGGTGTGTCGCGGATCAGGCAATAGGCGATGATGGCGATCAGGATAGCCACGCAGGCCGGAAAAAGATAGGTTCCGATGAGGAAGTAGCGCTGCTGGTCGGCACCATAGAACCACGAACCGAACCAGACGGCTCCATAAACGGACATGGGGCCGACGAGGGCACCACCCACGTTGTGGGCGCAGTTCCACACCGACATCCAAGTGCCGCGTTCCTTGAGCGAGAACCAGTGGGTCATCACACGGCCGCAGGGAGGCCAGCCCATACCATTGAACCAGCCCACGAGGAAGTTGAGCACTGCCATCAGCGCGATGGCCCAGTTCTTGTGGTCGGGACCGATGCACTGCACGGGCACGATCATGAACATCATCGACAGGGCTGCCAGCACCAGTCCCAAGGGAAGAAAACGGCGGGCATTGCTGCGGTCGGAGACACTGGCCATGATAAACTTGGAGAAGCCATAGGCGATGGCATTCATGGAAAGCACGATGCCCAACTCGCCTTTCTCAAATCCGAAAGGTGCCAGCATGGGGATCGCCATCGAGAAATTCTTACGTACGATGTAGAATCCTGCATAACCGATGAAGATTCCTAAAAACACTTGCCACCGCAAACGCTTGTACTGCTTGTCGGCCTCTGGGCCGGTATGCTCAGGCTTGTAAGCCGGTGGGGTTAAGAAATTAGACATTTTTTAGTTTTTATGTTTATGAGTTATGTTGATGTTAAGTTTCTTCATTCACGTCTTAGAGCAACAACTCCTGACCGTCTGTGAAATGGCAGATGGAGTTCAGTGAGTCAGGTGAATATATTGGTTATTGGTCGAACATTTAAAAATGTTTCTTTTGATTTTCTTCCGAAATGTCATGAACATTTGAAAAATGTGTTGCAAAAATAATATATATTTCTATATCTTTATACATCTTTTTTCCGTAATTTAACACTACAAAAGGAAAATTTTAACAAAAAAGCTTGTGCGCGGTCCTACACTGATCAGTTCACACACATGGCCAATGACGAACGAACAGATTTCTGCAACCCATTGATACATTTAATAATAAAAGCTACCACAAGAACTTTTACGGCAGGAAGAAGGCTATTTCTGTTCATGAGAATACTGTTAAAACAACATCTGATTTGAATGATACACATGCAAAGTTAATCAAGTTTTCGCTAACCGGCAAACTGACAGGAGATAGATTTCGCATTGTAACCGTATCGTAAACAAAAACGTAACAGGTTTGTAACAATCGGCTGGCAGGGAAAGACATCATAAGGATGATCGGCCAACAAAGAATCCGCCGGCGATCCATCTTCCATGACATTCGCCGCATCACCGTGTGGCGAATGCCGTATCACCGTGTGGCGAATGCGACATCACCGTGTGGCGAATGCCGCAACACCGTGTGGCGAATGCCGCAACATTGTGAGTACGCCACAGAATTGTAGTTTAACGCTTTTGGTTGACTACTTTAAGCCTTATTATTAATGTTGGTTGACCCGGTTGAACATTACTTTTATATTTGGTTGATACATGTGCGGCTTAGTCACGTTTATGGTTGATACAGCCGCTGCGTAAGCAAAATACAGTGAGTGCGCCACAGAACATCGTGCTGAACTGAGGATTCATCATGCATTGTCAATTGGAATGAAAAACTGGAAAGGTGAGGAAGAAAGAAAACAGCAGGAGCATATTAATATTCATAATTCATAATTCATTGCTTCGCGGAGCTCGATAAAGCGTTAAAGAAGGGCGCGCAGCAACAATTATGAATTATGAATGACGAAATGAGAATTAGCGTTTGGCGTCTTTCTGACGAATTTCCACACGGCGAATCTTGCCACTGATGGTCTTGGGCAACTCATCGACAAACTCCACGATGCGGGGATATTTATAAGGAGCAGTCTCGTGCTTGACATGATTCTGAAGTTCCTTCTTCAGCTCCTCGCCCGCCTTGTCCTTATATTCCTTGCTCAACACCACCGTCGCCTTGACCACCATACCGCGCACGGGGTCGGGCACTCCGGTAACGGCACACTCCACAACAGCCGGATGCGTCATGAGAGCGCTCTCCACCTCAAACGGACCAATGCGATAGCCGGAACTCTTGATGACATCGTCGGCACGGCCCACAAACCAGAAATATCCGTCCTGGTCGCGCCAGGCAAGGTCACCGGTATGATACATGCCGTCGTGCCAGGCCTGCCGGGTCAGCTCGTCATCACGATAATAGCCTTTGAAGAGACCGATGGGCTTTTGGTCACCCGTGTAGACACACACCTCGCCCTTCTCACCGTCCTCACAGGGAGTGCCGTCGGGCTTGATCAGCCGGATGTCGTATTGCGGATTGGGTTTTCCCATACTGCCGGGTTTGGGCTTCGTCCAGGGGAAGGTGCCCAACGTCATCGTGGTCTCAGTCTGGCCGAAGCCTTCCATCATGCTGATGCCTGTGAGTGCCTTGAACTTCTCAAACACAGCCGGCTCAAGCGCCTCGCCGGCAGTAGTGCAATACTTGAGCGAACTCAGATCATATTTTGAGAAATCCTCCTGGATCATGAAGCGGTAGATCGTTGGAGGCGCACAAAACGAAGTGATGTGGTATTTCTCTATCTGGCGCATAATCTTCTCGGCTGTAAACTTCTCGTGGTCGTAGACAAACACGGTGGCTCCGGCAAACCATTGTCCGTAGAGTTTCCCCCAAACAGCCTTTCCCCACCCCGTGTCGGCCACGGTGAGGTGGATGCTGTTCTCGTCGAGGTTGTGCCAATAGACGCCGGTCGTCAGATGGCCCAAAGCATAAAGGAAGTCGTGGGCCACCATCTTCGGCTCTCCGCTCGTGCCACTGGTGAAATACATCAGCATGGTGTCGTCGTTGTCGTTGACAAAGCTGGGACGATGGAATTTCGGGGCTTTCGTCCATTCGTTGTGGAAGTCGTGAAAGCCCTCCGGCACAGGTTTCGCCGTCTCCGCCATACTGTTCACGGCCACCAACACCTTCACCGTCGGACTCTCGGGCAGGGATCCCTTGATCTGACGGGTCACATACTCGTCGTTGCAGCAGACAATCGCCTTCACCGAAGCGCGCTGGTTGCGATAGGCAATATCCTTGGCCGTGAGCATGTGGGTGGCGGGAATGGCGATGGCCCCCAACTTGTGCAGGGCAAGCATAGAGAGCCACCACTGATAATGGCGCTTCAAGATGAGCATCACCTTGTCGCCATGGCCTATGCCGAGCTGCTGATAGTAGGCGGCCGTCTGGTCGGTCTGCTCTTTCAGATCCTTGAAAGTAGCTGCCACCTCCTCACCGCGCTCACTGGTCCACAAGAGGGCAACCTTGTTGGGAGCGATCTTCGCCCACTCGTCCATCACGTCGTAGGCAAAATTAAAATTCTCTGGTATCCTGAACTGCAGATTCTTCTTGAAGTCTTCCTCTGAAGAGAAGTGGGTCTGCTTAAGAAATCTTTCTATCATTTGACTACCTATTTATATATATATCAGATGACCAAGCAAAGGAATTTCACGGGCTCATTGTTAAGTGCCCGCATACAATGCATGGATGAGGAATCGAAATAAATGCTGTCGCCGGGCTTGAGCACGATGATGCGTTCATCGATCGTGATTTCGAGCGTGCCCTCGATGACATAGTCAAACTCCTGGCCCTCATGATGGTTTTTGGAGTGGTTCATACCTTCTGGCATGGGGTCTACGGTCACCATGAACGGGTCTACCTTGCGGTTGCGGAATCCGGCGGCGAGACTCTGGTATTTATAATCCTTGCGGCGGTCGACGCTGAGTCCCTGGTCCTTGCGGGTAACGAAGTAGGAACTCATGCGGGGCTCCTCACCGAAGAGCAGCACGTCGAGGCTGATGCCATATCGTTTGGAAATCTTAGAGAGGCGGTAAACCGAGGGATCCACCAGCCCCTCCTCCATCTTGTAGTAACGTTCCAACGGCACCTGGCAGACGCCGGCAATCTCCTCTGGTGGGATGCCGAGCACTTCGCGCAGGCCTTTCAACCGTTGTCCAATCTGTTTTAAAGAATCTTCCTGCATACTCATTATTACTTATAGAATCGTAGTATTATCACGGCAAAGGTAGTCATTTCATATTGCAAAGCCAAACAAAAGCACAAAATTATCATTTATTCTACTCTCTTTTGTTATATTCCGGCTCCGCATGGCAATCATGAATGATGCATTGTATCAGTTGCCGACGACCTTTCTGATCAGCGCGTCGAGCGACTCACCCCGTCCCAGCCGCAACTTTTTACGCAGGCGATAACGGTTGGTATTGACACTGTCGGGCGTCACGTTCAACATCTCGGCAATTTCCTTTGCACGCAGCCCTATGCTGATGTATGCGCACAGCCGGAGGTCGTTCTCCGTAAGATCCTGACACATCTCCTTCAATTTAACGAAAAAGCCGGGATGCACGGCATCGAAGTGAAATTTGAATCGCGACCACTCATCATCGTTCTGCAGGCTGCTCTTAATGGCATTGTTCACCTGATCCACATATTCATGTGGGATCTTTCCATTGTCGTAGTAACGTTTGGTGATGTCGCTGATTTGCTGCAGCACCTCGTTTTTGTTGGCCAAGAGCAGTGTGGAGGAACTGATCTCGCAATCCTTGTGCTTGATGTCATTCTCAAAATTCTTCAAGTTCATGTTGTAGATCAGCGTCTCCTGACGTAGCGAATCGCGCAGCTGCCGGTTCTCCAGCTCGCGCAACTTATAGCGCTGACGGAACCAAATCGCCACGATGACCACGATAAGGCCCACGATGATGACGAGAAGCAACGCCAAGTACATGTAGTTGCGGCTGATCTCGGCGTTCTTCTCCAAAAGCCTCATCTGATCGTTTTGGCGGGCAATCACCTCCCGGGCCACCGCCTTGGGCACCTCGCGTTTTTTCAGTTCTTTCTCGTTGCGCTCATAATAGTATTGGTAGCGTTTCAGACAGGCATAGGCCTCCCGGTCGTTATGCAGTGCTTCCCATGAGCGCCATAGATACTTATAGAGATCAGCCATGAACCGCTCATCGTCCACACCTTCCTGTCGTGCCATTCTGCTGAGCAAGGCTATGGTCTCGGCGTATCGGCCCTGCTCATACAGCACGCGTCCCTTTTGGATGTTCACCAAAGCCGTGAAGAGTACATTTCCACGCCCCTGACGCCTGATCACCTCCAATGCCCTGTCTACATAGACCATAGCACTATCCAATTGTCCGGCAGCCATGCAAGCCATGGAAATACACGACATCGACTGGATGGTCATGGCCCAGTCGTTGGCACCCGAGGCAATGGATTTGTGATAGAGCGCAATGCTCTTGGGGCCAGTGGAGAGCTGGGCGCGGAAGAAATAGATACGGTTGAGGGGCAATCCGGCTGCACGATAAGCCGCTTCGGCAGAATCAAGCTCCACTGCAGCCTGATCAGTGATGTCGATATCCAAATAGAGCTGGGCCATCAACAGGGAGGCATTACCTTTGTAGAAGCTGTCACCTGTCTTTCTGAACACCGCCTCGGCCGACCGTCCGAGATGGTAGCATTTCAGGTAGTTGCCCAAACGCTCATAGTTGCCAGCCAATTGGTAGTTGATGCAGGCATTGTCGTATTCATAGGCTGCCGACGAGAGTCGACGAGCCTCGCAGAGCAGAGCGATACACGCTTTAGGATTGGCGCTCATTTGTCCCATTCTGACCCGCCAGTATATCGCCCTGGCCTTGAGTTGCTTGTTGCCGCGCCGGCGCGCTATGTCGTCAAGACTGGCCACCAGCCTGCCGTCGGCCCGCTCACGCTGATTGCGCAAGTCTAAGGTATAGAGTTGAAGGGCGATACGGTCAAACTCCTTGTCGATCGGACGAAAATGATAGCCTACAGAGTCTGACGCATAAACAAAGGCGGAACAGAACCAAGCTGAAAAGAATAGAACGAACATCACAGCGTGCCGTTCTCCACGAGTAGACTGCAACAGTCTGAATAAAATCTTCATGCCAAAACTTCTCATAGAATGAGACAAATTTAACAAAAAGACACCAATCGAGAAGACCTTTCAAATTTTTTAACGTCTATAACCATGTCGGAGCAGGAAATCGACCTCCCCCCACTCCGTTGTCATGATGAATGAAAAACGGCGATAGCAAGCCGGATAACGACTTGCTATCGCCCGATGGCAAAGAAAGATAGCCTCGGGTCTACATGACCGTCAACTTGTTGAAAGGCTTGAGTAGTTCAAACAGCTTTTGGCGGATCGTCTCAACGCCACCTTTCACATCCGACTCTATGTTGAGCGGCAGCACTGGATCGTGAAGGCTCTTTCGGAGCAGGAACCAACCCCGCTCATCATCGTTTGCGCAACTGACGCGAACGCCCTCATAGTTGGGACTGACCACCGTCCATCCGCCAACGGCCGAAGCATGCTCCGCCAACCAGTCAAGAACTTTCTGCCCATATTCCATCACATGGTCATCATCCACTCTGAACCTGATCTCAGTGCTTTCTTCAGGCTGCCGCAGCGAGGCGATAAGGTCATCCAATTCCTTGCCTTCCTTTCTCAGGCGCGCTGCTTCGACGATCAGTTTCGCCACAAGAAAAGCACCATCGTCGAGGAAGAAGTTCTCACGTAGCGCGCAGTGCCCCGAGGTCTCTATGGCCAGCCAGCACTCCTCGCCCGACTTGTTGAGCCGCAAGCCCTCGTCGATGACATTCTTGTAGCCCCTCCTGAAACGGTGGTGCCTGCCGCCATGCTGCCGGATGAAATCAGCGAGCCCGTCGGAAGTCACACTGTCGGTGACCACCGTGCTACCAGGATGCTCCTTCAGCACGACAGCCGCGATGAGGGCAATGAGTGCGTTGCGGTTGACCGGCTCACCGTTGCGCAGCACAATGGCTGAGCGGTCTACATCAGTGTCGAAGATGATGCCTAAGTCGGCCCGGCTGTTCACCACCGCCCCGCAGACAGACGCCATCGCCTTCTTGTCTTCAGGATTCGGAATATGGTTGGGGAAGTGTCCGTCGGGATCGGTAAACTGACTGCCCTCCGTGTGGGCGCCGAGCTCTTCCAGCACGTCGACAAAGAAACCTCCGCTGCCATTCCCCGCATCAACAATGATGTGCATCCCCGCGAGAGGCCTGTTGTAGTCAGCGGCCTTTACCCCCGAACGAATGTAATCCACCAAATGCGACTTGTAGCGGCTCATGAAATCAACTTCCACGCATGTGCCTCCATGCTTGGGGGCAGGCAGGTCGCCACTGCCGGCCATGCCTAAGATCTCAGCGATATCGCCTTTCTCCAAGCCGCCATCCCGGGTGAAAAACTTGAATCCATTGCGATTGAAAGGCAGGTGGCTCGCCGTGATCATCACACTGCCCGCAACGGGATGCTTGTCGTCTACCGTGGTCATAAACATGGCGGGAGTGGAAGCCATTCCGCAGTCATAGACGGTAGCCCCCGTCTCCACTGCTCCACGGATGAAAGCCTCTTTGAGCATAGGCCCGGAGAGTCGGGAGTCGGTGCCTATGGCAATGGCAGAGCCACCGTCCACGGAGTGATGGGCCAGCCATCCGATGAAGGCCTTGGCGATGGCTGCCGTCACCTCAGGCGTGATGTTTACGGTCTCTCCGGGCACTCCTTCCTGCGCCACGCCACGAATGTCGGAACCGTTTTGTAATTTTTTCCAGTCCATAGATTGTTGTTAATAAGTTGATTGGATCGTAAAAATACACAAATAAAACGACATGGCCAAGAACTTTCTTGATTATCTGTCAAGTCATCAAAAAAAACGGCACGCTTCAACGACCGGGCGGCCCATCGCCAACGACGGTTTGAGGAGGGAGAAAACAGCTGCTGCAAAAAGGGGCTACGCCAAAGCTCAACTTCGGCGCAGCCCCTTTATGATAGAGAGGTTTTGGGAGGTTACAAAGTAATCTTCATCGTGCGTACCTGCTTACCACGGGTCAGCTTAACCAGATAGTTGCCCTGAGGCAGGTTTCCTGTCAGATAAGTGCCTATACCCATCCGGCTCATCGGCATCCGCTGCCCGGCCATAGAATAGAGAGCCATGTCGTCGTAGTCGCCATTGACCGTCAGCACACCGTTCTTCACGCTGATCCTCAGATCAGATCCGGCAACAGTACGGATGCCATCAGCGGCAGTCACCTCAAAGTCAATGGTGCTCATCTCTGTTTCTCCACTGGTGTAGACAGCCCTCACACCAGCCGTGTGCATGCCCACGCTCAGATGGGAGAAGCTGTAAGTGGTGGCGTTGGTCTGTGCCATCAAGTTATTGTCGAGATACACTTTGAATTGTCCCTCAGGGGCAGGCGAGCGGCGCGCGCCTTCGCTGCGCATCAGAATATTGCTCTTATCGGTATAGCCAAAGCTGATATCGTCGATACTGATGATATGAGCGCCATAGCCCGTCTCGTCCTTGGGCGTGATCGTACGGATGGCCACATACTTGGCAGCAGCCGGAATGTCGTAGCTGTAGAACTGATAACCCGACGTGTAAGCCATGCTAACGCTGTCGATGCGCACAAAACTTTCCGGTTCGGCATCAGAAGTAGAATAGCGCACCTCGAAGATGTCGGGCTGGCTCCACGGACTGAAAGTCTGGGCATAGAAGTTGAACTTGAAGTCGTTCTTGAAGTAGAGCTTAGGCGTGATGATCCAGTCGTCTTCATCTGCACCATAAGCCGACCAGTCTTGCAGACATTTCTCCCCACTGTACGGTCTCAGAGCATTATAATAGTCTGCCAAAGTATAACCCGCTTGAGGATAAACCTTATAAGGATTCATCACCATATACGCCATCGCCGCGAATTCGTTGGGCCATGGATCCACTCCTTCAAACGTGAATCCGCCCGTTTCAGCTCCATCGCCATCGATATATTGCCACCCTATTGCGCCCGGAGAATTGACAGCGAAGTCATCGTGACTTTCAAAGTCATCAAAGAACACATCGGGATAGTTCCACATCAGCACGCGGTCGACACCGGTCTCTCCAGGCTCCATCATAAGGTTGAAAGGTTGTACGCGATTCTCATGCAGCAGGAAGTTGAACGTGAAGTCATCGCTGCCATTAATGGTGACCGTAGTATCTTTGCCGACAAATCCGCCGAGCGCGATCATGAGATCATAATTGGTCTTCCATACATTGTCAAAGACGATGTCACCATTCTCATTGGCCTGAGCCTGATAGACATGCTGTCCTCCACCCGTGATGAGGGTCGCCTGTGCACCATAGGCCTCGTTGTCGGGTGTATCTGTGGTCAGGTGGATGCGCACCTTTGCATAGGTCTTGCAACCAATGCTGTCGCTGAAAGCAGGAACAGAGAGGATATCGCCGGTGTAGACAGCCTTCACTGCATAGATATAACTACCTTGATCGTGGCCGGTCCAGTTCTGCTCAGTGAACGAACGTTCTTTCTGCCCTGTGGCGATGGTTGCCCATTGGCTCTCATCGGCTTGTGTGGCAGGAGTCAGGCGATAGACATTGTAGCGCACGCGGTCCTGTACGGTCTTGAAGGCTTCGTTTCCGGTATCGCCGGCAGCCTTGGACTCTATCTCAGAATGGCTGAGTTCAATAGGGCATGTTGCCTGTTCAGCAGGTTTGTAGCCGAAGTGCCCAATCCGATTGACATCAGCAGAATCTTCCTTTACCGTGTAGGGAGCTGCGACGGGACGCATCAGGAAATTGTGGTGAAGCTGATCGCTCGACTGACTTTCCAAGTACCAGAAGTTGCCTGATGTGTAGTCGTTCGTAAAGCAGTTGACGCCCTCTTGGAAGGGATACTTCTTACTGTCGCCGGCACCATCAATGGCAATATTCATATACTGCGAGCCGGAAATGGCGATGTAGTAGCCGTTAGGACAGTCTACGGGAGCAGGCAATGTATAACTCGTCCATTGGTCATCGACAACAGGCACATAAGTATTCTCATAAAGTACCTTATTCGTCGGCAGGCCGTTTGCATCGAGGTCGAAGATGCGGAGAGCAACGCTGTAGTGGGTGAGAGTGGCGGCGCCACAGAGGTAGAACTTCACGCCGAATACCTGTGCGGGATTCTTGCGCACCACACCGAAGGCACAAGTAGAAGTGGGATCGCTAATACCGACAGACGTTGTGATGGTTCCGTCGTCAATACGATCCTCCACGGGGTCGTTCATCGGAGCGTTCCATGTCACGTTAAGTGCATTGGCAGCAGAGTCCACGTCCACCTTCACGTTATAAGGAGCTTTAATATTGTCTTCGAGCGTAACGTTGAGATTCTGGTCTGCATTCACGTTGAGCGTGGAGCTATAACTGAGCAGTTTGTTCTTCGTTATGCTGATGGCATAGTTGCTATTCTCGGGAACGCCACTGATATTAAAGCTGCCGTCGGCGGATGTCTGAGCGGAGAATTCCTTATAGCCTGTGATTTCCACATCGGCGCCTTCCACCGGATCACCGGCAATATCCTTCACCATTCCTTTCACTGTGTGCAGTGGCAGAGCCTGGAGATCAAAGTTCTTTGTAGTCGTCTCGAGTTCAGTAATATCTGCTGTACCATTGGTGTCATAATAACCCACAGCACTGACAATGACATTTGCTGTACCGGCAGGCAGATAGTTCAGCCGATAATTGCCCTGGGCATCGGTGACAGCGGTAAATTGTCCATCTTCAGTCCGCACAAGAGCGCCTTCAACGGGCTGTCCATTGGCGGTTACCTTACCAGCGAGATAACCCTCGTGGTCCTCGCTGATGATGACATCTTTTATATTCATGCTGTAACCGGCCATATAGGTGCGGTAGAGGAGACTCACATTGTATTCGCCTTCATCCATAACGGGCAGGTTTGCACGCAAAAGGGTGGGCTGATCGGTATTCAGTTCAAACTGTGCGATACTGTCCTGCTCTTGGATGGTGTTGCCTTCGCCAAAGCCAACCGCAATGATCTCCGTGACCTTTGCACTTCCAGGCTTGGCGGTGAAGACCATCTTATAATGCTTCCCGCCCAGGAAGTGAATTCTCGGCGAGATCATCCAGTCGGCACATGGCCACTCGTCGTAAGGATAGCCGATAGATGCACCACCGAAGGACCAGTTGGAAGGTTCCTGCCAAGTGAAATTAAAACCGTTGCCGTCAGCATCGATCAGCGTCCAAAGATTGAAGTTCTTTTTGGAGTTCATCAGGGTGGCAGGTACCTCAAAGGCCGGACCGAGGATTTCCTCATTCGACACAGCCTTCTCGCTGCTGTATCCACCAGCCTTGGCTATAATACTATAGGTATAGCGGTTCATCCGCGTTATGTTGTCGTCCGTGAAATTGGTGCCAGCATAATCGGTAGCCACCTTCACGCTGTCGGGCAGACGGAGGATGTCGTATTTCAAGTCGGCCGTATTGATATATCCGCCCGTCTTACCTTTAGTGGGAGCAGTCCAGGACAGCACGCCGTCATTGCCATCCGCTACGAGCTGCACATCGGCAGGAGCTTTAGGATTATCGGGGCCGATAAAGGCTGCGGCTGAGGTGCGGTCGCCGCGTCCCATGTCGTTATAAGGAATAATCTTGTAGCTGTAGTAGCCACGCGCTGTCAACGTGTTGTCGGTCCAAGTCTGCTCACCGCCAATGACGGGATTGTCGAAGCATGCCACCTCTACTCCGTCGCGGAAGACGACAACAGAATCAAGATCTTCGAGTGTACCACCACGCCCAAAAGTCTTGGAGGGATTGGTCCACGAAACAGTAGCCGAGAGAGCGCCGTTTGCTCCTGGTGTCACCTTCAGATTCTGTACCTTGGCAGGAGCGCTGGCCTCGGCAGCTATATACGGAATCACAATACCGTCAAAATTTCCGGCGGTCGTGATCGTGTAGCCGCTCGTAGCGTAAGGCAAATCTGAGACATGCGTGCAGTGACCTGTATTCTTGTCGATCTTCAACAGTTCATAATGCCTGCCGTAATAGGTATACATACGAAAATAGAGTTCGTTGGTCTCATTGTCGAAGAACAAGCAGTTGTTCATGTACATGTAGGCTTTGTCGGGATTGTAGTCCAACGGTGCTATATACTGACAGACACCTGTAGAAGTATTGATCTTGTAGAGACCACCCCAATAGCTCACACCGTACATCTCTCCGTCATAATTGACAGCAATGGCATCCATAAGGGTATGAAAGTTATCATAGCTCTTGGCAGGTTCGGGCTCGTCTGTGAAAGTGAATTCACATACTTTGGAGATGACACCGGTCTCAAGGTTGATCTTCGAGAGGCCCGAGCCGGATTGTAAGCCATTGAGTCCGTACATTGTCTGCGACTGAGCGTCCCAAGCCAAGTGGCAAATAATGGGTCCCTGCTGCACACCTCCATAATCCACAATGGTCTTTATACCCTTCGAGTCGAGATCGAGAGAGTAGAAGCCATTGGACTTATATCCATCCTGATTCTGGGTATAGTCCAAATAGTAATACTTGTCGTCCAGCATGTAGCTGGCACTGACATTGTCGCAATTGACCCCCTGCAGCAACTGGATGTTGTCTACCGTGTCCGACTTGATGTCAAACGTATAGACACCTTTCCCCGAACCGGGATCCGAATCGGAGAATCCGTAAGCTGTCTTTACTTCCTGCCCGTTGGCGGTGGCGCTGCCTATGAGCGACAGCGCAGCGAACAAGAGCCACATGTGTGATTGTTTCCTCATAATAAAACGTTTTGGATGTTAATCAATTCTTCATTTGCAAATATAACCATATTATGAATAAAATGACGAAAAAATGGCACAAAAAAGGGCCTTGTTAGATTTTGTCTATACTATTTTGAAGCTCAAAACTATCATTTTGTTCGCAAGAAGAGAAATAAAATGCTATCTTTGCAACGAATAGAAAGAGCCCCAATACGATGTTTGTGAAAGGAAATAAACCTGACTTTCGGCATGAACCAAGAGATGTCAGCTACATCCATAAGAAATATCCAACAACATAAATAATACGCGAGAATATGAAGAAACTCATTACTTTGAGCGCGCTGTTAGGACTGTCCATGAGCCTTCATGCGCAGCAGACTTGCTTTTCAACAGACTTCGAGCAAGGGATGCCCGAAAGTTTCACTCTGTACGACTTAGACGGCCGTACGCCCTCTACAGATATGGCCAACCTGGGCTTTGCCGTGGGCACGCCATGGATCGTCACTTTAGAGGAAGGCACCAATAACCATGTTGCCATGTCTACATCCTGGTACAAGAATGCCGGACAAAGCAACGACTGGATGGTGACGGGAGCCATCAATGTGACAAGTGAAAAGGCTGTGGTGAGCTGGCGCTCGAAAGCCTACGACAAAACCTATCGCGACGGTTTCTCCGTATATGTATTCACATCTTGGGCTGACGTAGAGGCCCATTCCATCGACAATCCTGTACTCAAAGTGAGCAAAGAGAATGCCGACTGGACCCAACACTGCATCGACTTGAAAGCCTACAACGGCCAGACGGTATGGATCGCCTTCGTTAACGATTCGAAGGACAAGTCTGCTCTCCTGCTCGACGATCTCTTCGTTGGTCTCCCTTCCAAGGTGGGACTCACCATAGACCTTCCCCGCTGCTACGACGGCTATGGCCACATTCCACTCTCCGGAACCGTAAAGGCCACTACCAACTCTTCTGTAGATGGATTCACCGTGGGGTTTGATGCCGGAGAACAGCACTTCGAGCAAACTTTCAACAACAAGGTGGCACAGGGAGAGACGTTCACCTTCACCCTCAGTGACTCGCTCCTGCTCGACAAGTTCGCCACCACCGACTATAGGGCTTGGGTGAAGAGCGACAACGACAGTGCCTCTGTTACCGGACGGGTGTCGGCCTTCCCTTGGCGTATCGTAGCCGAGGAGGTCACCGGCACTTGGTGTGGCTATTGTGTGCGTGGCATCGGTGCGCTCCGCTATATGCGCGAGAACTACCCCGACGGCTTCATCGGGATCGCCGTCCACAACGACGGGAACCGGCACGTACCCGACTCCATGGCCATTCCCGGTGAGGAATATCTCAACGACATCTTTTCCCACATGGGAGCATCAGGCTTCCCTCATTCCGGACTGATGCGTAACATTTTGTATTGGGGCGACCCAGCTGAAATACCTGACCAATACACTTATATCAAAGGATCCATGGCTAACTACACGGGCGTGGGCCTATCAGCCAATTACAATGCTTCGACGGGTGAAATCAGTGCAGCGACAGATGTGTATTTCGCCAAAAACTACAAAGATGCCGACTTCCGGCTGGGCTACGTGGTGGTGGAAGACAGCGTTCACCGCACCCACGCCGAGACGGGAATTCTGAACGACTACTGCGGTTACGACCAAATCAACTATTATGCCGGGGGGGGCATGGGACCGATGTACGGCTTCGAAAACATGGGGCAGGTGCTGAATGCCGACACGACCTGGTTTGAGGATGTGGCACGTGGATTGCTGACCGAGTTTGGCGGCTTCGCCGGCATCATTCCGTCTCAGATCAGGGAAGGCGACAGCTATCACTACGACTTCAGCGCGGCACTGCCCTCGACAGTGCTTAAACCAGAGAACGCCAGTCTCGTCGCCTTGCTCATTGACAAGGACGGTGTCATCGTGAATGCCGAAAAGTCGAGATTCCACATCACTTCAACGGGTATCAGCAATGTAGGCTGCCAGCCACAGCATGAGATCTACTACACGCTCTCCGGCCTCCGCCTCAGCGGTAAGCCCACAAAGCACGGCGTGTACATCGTCGGTGGAAAGAAAGTGATGATCTGATAATTCACAATTCATAATTTTGGCTCGCGCGAACCTTTTGTAATGCATAATGCATAATCTTGGCTCGCGCGAACCTTCAATAAGACATTACTATCGCTCCGCAGGGCAATTATGCATTGTACATTAATTATTGGTCTCCCTAAATGTGGACATTTATGCTGGGAGGCATATGGAGGCCCGCCGGGAAGCATATGGGGGCCCATTAGGAGGCATATGGGGGCCCATTAGGAGGCATATGGAGGCCCACCGGGCGGCATTTGGGGGCCGGTACTCAGACTCAACTTTGAGGACTGTTATTTCATCCAATCATAAAACAAGGGGAGCAGAACCGCTTGTACGACGATTCTGCTCCCCATAGAAAAAGACTATCACCTACGATTATAACAGTTCGGGCAACTGCCACAGCTTGCTGCCATTGCTGCCCTTGATGAGAATGTAGCAGCCCCGCGGCTTGTCGGCCGCGATGCAGGCTTTCACCTCGTCGACGTTGTGGAACTTGCGGAAGCTGCCATCAGTGTTCCCAAACTCATCTCCCACCAGCCATACGGTTTCGAAATCCATGGTTTTCAGCAGGTCGACGATGCGCTGATGCTCTGTGGCCGAGGCTTCGCCCAACTCGAGCATGTCGCCGAGGACCACCATCTTGTGGTCGCCGTCGATAAGTCGGAAGTTCTCCAATGCGGCCTTCATACTCGTGGGGTTGGCATTGTAGGCATCCACCACGAGGCGGTTGTCTTTGGTCACGGTGAGCTGGGAGCGATTGTTGCTGGGCACATAGTCGCGCAGGGCCTCGCAGATGAGCGTCGGCTCGACGTCGAAATACAAGCCCACGGCAATGGCAGCTAACATATTGTTGATGTTGTAAGCTCCGATGAGCTGCGAGCGTACTTCGTATTCCTGACTTGCGGAAGGCGTATGGAGACCGGACTGCCAGGTGAAGTTGAGGAAAGGCGTACAACTTTGCACAGATCCCGTCACTACAGCCTCATGGTCGGCGCCGCCGGAAGCATAGGACACCACCTTCTGGAAGTTTCTCTGCCCGGCCATCTCCAATAGGTCGGGATCGCCGCTGTTGAGGAAGAGCAGGGCGTCGTGGGCTGCGAGGAAGTCGTAGAGCTCTCCTTTGGTGCGCTTCACACCCTCAAAGGAGCCAAAGCCCTGCAGGTGGGCACGTCCCACATTGGTGATGAGTCCGCTGGTGGGTTCCACGTAGTCCACGAGTTTTCGGATGTCACCGGGATGCGAGGCACCCATTTCCACCACTGCGATCTCATGCTCCGGGCGGAAGGTGAGCAGCGTGCGCGGCACACCCACATCATTGTTGTAGTTGGCCTCAGTGTGCACCACGTGGTACTTCTTGGCCAATACGGCCGAAATCAATTCCTTGGTGGTCGTCTTGCCATTTGTTCCCGTAATGCCGATGACGGGGAAGGAGAACTGCCGGCGGTGCTCCCGTGCCAGTTCCTTATAGGTGGTCAGCGTGTCATCGACCAGGATATACCGGCTGTCGCCCTCGGGGACATATTCCTTTTCGTCCACCACGGCATAGGCACAACCTTTCTCCAAGGCATTGGCGGCAAACTTGTTTCCATCAAATGAAATTCCTTTCAAGGCGAGGAAGATGGAACCCTGCGGACAGTTGCGGCTGTCGGTTGTGAGCTGTTGTCCGCACTTCAGATAAAGATGGTATAATTCACTTATCTCCATTGTTGCAGTATTTTTCTGCAAAAGTAGTGCAAATCGAGTGAACGACAAAACAAACCCGTTTGTTTTTTCAGATCTGCATATCTCAAGACAATTACAAAAAGAACAATGCGTTATTCATGTTCGGCATCTGCTTTTTTCCATTGCGACATCAGCGTATAAGCTCCCGAGAGGACTACGGTCTCAGAGGGAGAGAGGCCGGAAACAATCTCGGTGAAGCCGCCTGAGGTCTGTCCTGCATGAATCCGGCGAGGAGTGAAGACCGTCTGCCCGCCCTTTTGCTGCGCCAGAAAGAGATATCGGCGATCGCCATCAGCTGCTAAAGCCTCGTTGGGCACGGCCAGCCGCCGCGTGCCGGTAGAGCGGAGGGTGGCCGTGACATAGGCTCCAGGCACCAGCCGCTTCCGCGAAGAAGTGATGGCTACGCGGACATGCACGGCCCGGTTGTCACCGTCAAACATATTGCCCACCGATACCACCTTGCCCTCATAGCGGCCCGGTGCCGACTTGGTGGTCAGCACCACATGGCTTCCGGAGGTCACCTTGTCCAAATCACTTTCATAGACCAGCACGTCGGCATAGATATGATCGGTGTTGACGATGGTGAAGAGCGACAACTGCGGGTCGGCATACTGTCCCACCATGGCGGCCACCGTCTCCACGGTGCCATTGATCGGACTCTTCACGGCAATGGCATCTACCGTGCGGCCTGCTTTCACCGCGTTCAGACTCACGCCCAAGAGGGAGAGCTGACGCCCCGTGACGTTGAGTTCACCTTGCAGCTGGCGGTATTCTGAGGTGATCTGCTGGAAGTCCTTGCCTGAGCCTATCTTGGAAGCATAGAGCGATTTTTTCCGCCGATACTCCTGCGCCACATAGCTCATGCGGCTGCTTGCCGCGAGATAGCGCCCTTGCAGGTCGAGCAGATCGGGATGACTGACGAGGGCGAGCGTCTGACCACGCTTCACCCGCTGGCCTTCCACAACGAAGATGCGTTTCACGTTGGCTCCGATGGGCGAAGCCACGCTGGCCTCGCTCTGGGGCGTGACGCGCAGTGTGCCGTTGGCCCTCACCTCTGCTGCAAAAAGCCGCGGAGTGGCCTGTCCCATCGTGATATGCTCTTGGGCTACAACCTTGGCGTCGAGGGCGAAGGTTTCCGATTCTGGCACTGTCTGTTCTTCAGCTGTGTTCTTGTTGGGTTTGTTGCCGCACGAGAGCAGAAGCACCGTGCAGAGGAGGAGGGAGAATATGTTGGTTTTCATTGTCTTATTCTGTTTTATTGTTGTATGGATCATTAATAATAGATAAGGTTGTATTTCGACTCAAGGAGCTTGGTGAGCGTTTCCACATAGCTCATCTCTGTGGAGAGCGCGTCGTCGACAGCCTGTATAAAGTCAAGGTAGCCCACACTTCCCGCTTTGTATGACATGGCAGCCATGCGCCGCTGTTCTCTGGCGAGGGGGAGTGCGTGCTGACGATAGTAGTCGGTGCTCTCGCGGTATTTGCCGTAGTCGGCCATCAGCGTTTTTCGTCTGTTAGCCAATTGGCGGGCAACGTCCTCAGCATTGGCCTGTGCCTGCTCGGCAGCGATGCGTGCGGCTTTCACCGTGGCCTTGCCGGATCCCACGGCGATAGGGATGCTCAAGCCCACCTGCCAGGCATAATAACCGTTGCGGCTGCCGATGCGCTGGGTACCGGCCTCCACGAAGAACTTAGGGAACCGCAGCGCCTTTGCCTCACCCACAGCAGCCTCGGAGAGCCCCATCAGCTGTCGGCCTAATACTGTTGTGGGATGCTCGGCTTGGCCTATTAGGCGGGAGACGTCGAGGTGCTCATCCATATCAGAGGCAGCATAGACGGTATCGGCCGACAGCCAACGGCTCAGGTTGAGGTGGGCTGTCTGAAGATCTTTTGCGGCCTCGCGCAGAGCCAGGCTCACCTGCTGACTGCGGTTGAGTGCTGTCTGATATTCCAGCAGAGAGATATCCTGGGCATCGTAACGCAACTTGGCCACATGGGAGAAGTCGGCATAGAGCGAGTCCATGCGCAGCATGTTGTCATACCGCAGGCGGGCGGCATAGTCGTTGATATAGTCGGCGCAAACTTGTCGGGAGAGTTCTCTTTCTCTCACACCGGTCTCAGCCTGTGCCACGGCAGCCTGTGCCTTCAGTCTGCGACGCATACCGGCAGCTCCGAAGGGATCGAGGTTCTGCCGGACACGGGCCAAGGTGTATACGGCATCATTGTTGTGGCCGATCTCCTCTCCTCCTCCACTGAGTTCCAAGTCGCCAAACGCATGGGCCGAACGGGTGAGCGTTTGCGCCTCGGCGGCCTGCAGGCGGCTGGCCCGGAGGGCGGGATAGTCACGGCGGGCTTTGACGAGGGCTTCGTCGAGCGAGATGCGTTGCTGGGCCTGCAGGGGAAGAATGGAAGCCGCGACGATGATGGTGGTAAGGGTCTTTCGCATAAGGTTGGGGGATTGGGGGTTGTTGTTGCTTTGTTTTCGTCCTTTCAGCACGGCATACAGTACGGGCAGCAGCACCAGGGTGAGCATGGTGGAGGTGAAGAGTCCTCCTATCACTACAGTGGCCAGCGGACGCTGCACCTCTGCGCCTGCCGAAGCGCTGATGGCCATGGGCAGGAAGCCCAGCATGGCCGCTGCGGCGGTAAGCATGATGGGGCGCAAACGTTCGTGGGTGCCACAATAGATGCGGCGTACGATATTGCTCATGCCTTCTTGCTCAAGTGCGTTGAAGCGGTTGATGAGTACCAGTCCGTTGAGTACGGCCACGCCGCTCAACACGATGAATCCCACACCGGCTGATATACTGAAAGGCATGCCACGCACCACGAGCGCGATCACGCCGCCGAGGGTGGCGAGGGGCACGGCCACATAGATCATCAGGGCCTCAACCACCGACTTCAGCGCGAAATAGAGCAGCAGGAAGATGATGACGAGGGCCACGGGCACTACCACGGCCATGCGCGAGGTGGCTTCCTGCAAGTTCTTGAAGGAGCCATCGTAAGTGATACGGTAGCCGGAAGGCAAGGGCAGTTTGTCTTTTATGGCCTGGTCGATGTCGGCCACCACTGAGGCGATGTCGCGGCCGCGGGCATTCAAGCCCACATACACGCGACGTGAGGCTCCGTCGCGGGAGATCTGCATAGGGGCTGGCTGGTAATCGATGGAGGCCAACTCGCTCATGGGGATCTGATAGCCGTTGGGCAGATCCACCAACAGATCGCGCAGGTCGTTGATACTCCGGCGATCCTTGTCGTCGAGACGCAGCACGAGGGCAAATCGTTTCTCGCCCTCAAACACTTCTCCGGCATAGCCTCCGGCAAAGGCTGTACTGATATACTGGTTGAGCTTCTCCACGTCGAGCCCATACTGGGCCAGACGTTGCCGGTCGTATTTCACCGTGATCTGAGGCAATCCCGACGTGCGCTCCATGGCCACATCCTTGGCTCCGGGAATCTCGGAGATAATATGCTCTAACTTTTGGCCGATGGCATTGAGGGTGTCGAGATTCTCTCCGTACACTTTCACGGCCACGTCCTCGCGGATACCGGTCATGAGCTCATTGGTGCGCAGCTCCACGGGCTGACTGAAGGCACAGGTGATGCCGGGAATCTGGGCGAGCCTGGCTTCGATCTTGGCGAGCAGTTCTTTCTTGTCCTTGGCTGTCTTCCACTTGCTCTTGTCTTTTTCCAGGATGATAAAACTGTCGGTGAAGTCCATTCCCATAGGATCGTTGGGCACCGCGGACACGCCGATGCGTCCGCAAACGGTCTTTACCTCGGGAAACTCTTTGAGCAACACGCGCTCCACTTCCGTCTCCCGCTTCACGGTCTCTGAGAGTGAGCTGCCCGGACGGAGGAAGAGCTGAAAGGCGATGTCGCCCTCATCTAAGCTGGGGATAAACTCGCCGCCCATGCGCTGGAAGAGTACCGCCGTGCCGGTGAATATGGCCAGCGTGAGGGCGATGACCGTGGTTTTGTGCTTCAGGGAGAAGCGCAGGGCGGGACGATAGAGCAGATACACGACGCGCATGATCCAACGGCTCAACTTCACGGTCTGATGCTCAGCCCAGCGCAGCCACTGCCAACGGCTCACGGTGGGACCATTGAGCACGGCGGTCATCATTGGCACGTAGGTAAGACACAGCAGGATGGCTCCGGCAAGGGCGTAGGCAAAGGTGAAGGCCATGGGCTGGAACATCTTGCCGCTCACGCCCGAAAGAAAGAGAATGGGGGTGAAGACCAGCAGGATGATGATCTGGCCGAAGAAGGCTGAGTGCATCATTCCGCCTGCCGCCTTGCCAGTGAGCCTGTTGACGGTGGACTGGGAGATGGCGCTCTTGCCATAGCCGGTGGTCTTGAGATAATGTTCCAGCTCGTGCACCGTTCCCTCCACAATGATCACGGCTCCATCGACAATGATGCCGAAGTCGATGGCTCCAAGGCTCATTAGGTTGGCCCACACTCCGGTGAGGCGCATGAGGATGAAGGCAAAGAGCAGCGACAGGGGAATGAGCGAGGCGGTGATGATGCCACCGCGGATGCTGCCCAGGAGCACCACAAGCACAAACACCACGATGAGGGCGCCCTCTATGAGGTTGCGGGCGATGGTGGAGGTGGTGCGCTGGATGAGGTCGCTCCGGTCGAGGAAGGGCACAATGCGCACTCCGGGCGGCAACGTGCGCTGCACTTCGGCCACGCGCTTCTTCACATCGTCGATCACCTTGGAACTGTTTGAGCCCTTGAGCATCATGATGGCACCGCCCACGGCCTCGTGACCGTCTTGGGTGAAGGCGCCATAGCGCACCTGGCTGCCGTACTTCACGTCGTCGACAACGTCGCCCACCGTCACGGGCATGCCATCGGGCATGTTTTTCACCACGATGTTTTTGATGTCGTCTATATTCTTCACCACGCCTTCTCCGCGGATGAAATGACTCTGATGGTCGCGCTCGATATAGGCGCCACCCGTGTTGACATTATTCTTCTTCAGTGCCTCGAAGATTTGGGCGATGCTCACGCCAGCGGCATTGAGCCGGTCGGGCGAGAAAGCAATCTCATACTGCTTGATGCTTCCGCCCATGGAGTTCACCTCTACCACCCCGGGGATCATCGACAACTGGCGGCGCACGGTCCAGTCTTGGATGGTGCGCAACTGCTGGGGCGTGTAGAGTGCGGTGTCGGCCTGCAGACTGTAGAGATAGATTTCGCCCAGTCCGGTGGTGATGGGTCCCATCTCGGGACTGCCCATTCCTTCGGGAATCTCCTCACTGACGGTGCTTAACTTTTCCTGCACGAGCTGGCGGGGAAGATAAGTGCCCATATTGTCCTTGAAAATCACCGTGACGAGCGAGAGCCCGAAGCGCGACACGCTGCGCACGTCTTCCACGCCGGGCAGGTTGGCCATGGCCATTTCCACGGGATAGGTGATAAACTGTTCGATATCAGTAGTTGAAAGATTTTGCGCCACGGTGATCACCTGCACCTGATTGTTGGTGATGTCGGGTGTGGAGTCCACGCTGATGGTCTTCATGGCCCAAAGTCCTCCAATGATAATGGTGACAACAAGCAAGGCCACCATCAACTTATGCTTGATGGAATATTCAATGATTTTTCTAATCATGTTAGGTAATAAAATTATGTAATGGAGATAGGTATTCTTCCCATACGTACACGACGGCCCCATTAAAGCCAGGCAAGCGCAACTGGCACTTTGCTGGCGTTAATGAATCAGGGAAGAGGAAAAAATAGGAATTCACTTTAGAGCAGGTGGCCCACGAAGTCCGCTACTCTGCTGTATCCAGGACAGATAGTTTTGGTCCGGATGAATGGGATATGAACTATTAAAATGAATAGGCAATAACAATAGCCCCTGTGCCACAACCACAAAGCCTGCGCTCCCAGGATGTTGAACGGGATGCTGGGACTCATGAGAGGAAGCCAACAATTTGGCGGCATCAGAGGCCAAATAGTGATGGACGTGAGACTCCGGCAATGGCTTGTCCTGATTGGCGTGACTGCTGCATTCTGCCACCACAAGATACATCATCTCGCCATGATGGTGATGATGTATCCCTACGGCTACCATCGTCAGAAGGATGGCCAAGGCGGTCATGAATATGGACAGTCGCTTCTTCATTCTGCTACAAAGATACAAAGACTTTCTCAAACTTGGAAACATTACAAAAAAAAATTTGCGTATTTTTCCATTTTTTTTATAACTATGTAATTTGCGGCGAAGAAACAGCCAAGCTATCAATAAACTGAAAAGACCGGTCAAAAAACAGGGCTCACGGGAGCAGACAGACAACCTTGACGGCCGTGTCACTCTCTTTTACAACTTGTTTCTAAACTCAGAAGGGCTCATGCTAAGCAGCTTTACAAAGCATGCTATGGTAACAGCAACAGGGTGTTGCCGGCATCAGCGGCGGCGACGGAAGAAGTTGAGTATGCGCCGACAGAGCGAGCAGGGGGAGTATCTTGAACCATGGAACCGTAATCCCCGATCCTTCCGACCGGGGGACTGTCGACCCAAGCCGTCTCCCAACCGACGGTCGAGCTCTTCATCGATCAGCTTGCTGATGGTCTCAAGAAGCTCGTAGCGGTCGTCCAAAAATTTCATGTTCTGCTGACGACGTCGGTTGATCTTGTCATCTTGCTGATGCCTCATAGGGTGCGAGAGCTGGTTAATCCCAAATCTTTTCGGAAAGTGACAAGTCTTTGGGATCAAGATATGACGACTCTCTGCTCGCCGTCAGGACTGCCGCGCCCGTGACCAACTCCTCAACAGCAGTTTGTGGCGGCTGGTATGTTTTTCTTTTCATATGAATTGGAATAATGGTTATGATTGTAAAATCGAAATTCTCCGCCAGCCGCTTAGAGTGTAGCAGGGGAAAAATGGTAGGATTCCATTTCTGCGGCATTGGCGGAGATAGCAGAAGATATTGATTAAGTTAATAAATGGGTTGGTAAACTTTGGCGACACGAGCCAAGTTTGCTTCGACGGCTAAAAATAAAATACTTCATAACAGATGCATTTTCAATGATTATTTCATTGCTGCAAAGTTACGACAAATAGACGATCATCCCTTATCGCTATCCGTCAAAAAAATATCTATATCGTGCGATCTGCATCTCCAAGACTTATCATTATTCGTCATACACAAGACGCAAATTACTCGTTACCAAAGATATAGCTATGATAGTTAGCCCGATCGCGGGCCCATCTTCCGTGGCGCTTGCCAACTGATTGTGTGGCGCTTGCCACAATGGCTGAGCATCTGACAGAAAAAAATCCTACCATTATTATCTCCAGAGTCAAAAAAAACAAAGCCACACCGCTTGGGATTATCCAAGAAAAAAGTTAACTTTGCACCCAGACATCCACCCGAGAACCCTACTGTATGATGCGAATCGACCCTTACGACTGCCCCACCAAAACATCCCCCCACAGCCGAACGACGATCGTCTTCCGGCAACCGCCCACCCGCTCTTTATGGGGGCAGTTGAGCCTCATCCTCATCTTTTGCCTGGCGCTGACCTCCTGTGACAGAAACGGAGGCGGCTCCTGCCGACAACCGCACCAGACCGTCGTCACCGACACGGCCACCCACGGTAAAACCATGGTGCAGCTGCTCGACGAATACGGGACGCAGACCGGCCAGCAACGGTTAGCTACCGCCAACCGGATTTTTGGCATCCTATACAGGGAAGAGTTTACCGACAGTCTGCTCAAGGCATGCCGCGAGACCCCGCCCGACAGTCTGAACCTCATGGTGTGGTACTGGGCCAGTGAGTATTTCTTTGCCACCCAGGACTACGACAAGGGGCTTCATTACGGCAAACAGGCTGTGCCCCTGGCCCGTCACAATCACGACCTGACGCTCAGAAGCGACTGCGAGCACATCACAGGCTTGCTCTATTTCCGACTGTCGGACTATGTCCACGCTATCGAACACGTGCGCAAGAGCCTGGAAATCAGCCGCGAGATGGACGACAAGGGCCGCATCAGCAGTTCGCTCAACTCCTTAGCGGGCATCAGCCTCGTGGCAAAGCAACTGGACAATGGTGAAAAATACATCAGAGAGGCACTGAAATACAGCAGGCAGCTCAACGACTCTGCGCGTATGGCCATCCAATACGGCATGGCTTCCGAAATCCATCACACCATGGGCAAAGACCGGCAGGCCCTAAACGACGCCCGACAGGCCTACGTCATCGACTCGGCACGTGGCAACAAAGCCAAGATGGGCATCCGACTCTCCCAAATGGCAGCGGCCGAGCAGAGTATGGGACGCTACGCCGACGCGGAGGCACACGTGAGGAAGGCCATGCCCCTGCTTGCCAAATCGGGCAACAACACCTCACTCGCCGTATGCCAAAACCAAATGGGGGAGCTGCTCTGCCACAAGGGTGTCCACACTGAGGCGGCCCGCCACTTCGCCCAGGCTGCCAAGACTTTCGCGCAACTCAAGGACAAGTACAACGAGAGCAGGGCGCAGATAGGACTCTACGAGGCCTTGAAGGACAGCAACCCCAGGGAGGCGGCCCTTCATCTGAGACGCTACTCGCTGCTGAAAGACTCTATCTATCAGCACAACTTGGAGCAGGCGGTGAGCCAGTTCAACGTGAAATACAAGACCGAGGAACTGGCCCACCAGCGCGACCAGCAACGATTGGAGAAACGCTACAGTCTCATCGTGGGGCTCGTCCTGGTGGGACTGCTGCTGTTGGTCATCGCCTGGCTCCTCTACACCAGCAAGGTGCGCAGCCGGCACAACCGGCTCATGAAAAAGATGAGTCTGATGAGGGAACGCTTCTTCACCAACATCACCCACGAGTTTCGCACACCCCTCACCCTCATCATCGGACTGAGCGACGACCTCGCCAACGATGAGGAGTGCTCAACGTCGACAAAGAAGAAGGCACTCACTATCCACCGCCAGGGCAACAACCTGCTCCATCTCATCAACCAACTGTTGGATGTGGCCAAGATCAAGTCGGAAACTGGCAACGCCAACTGGCGCAACGGGGATGTCACGGCCTATCTGCAGATGATCGTCGACGGCTACAACGACTTTGCCCGCAGCCGCAACATCGACCTCCACTTCATCGCCAAGGATACGGTGGTGATGGACTTCGTGCCCGACTATGTGAACAAGATCATGAACAACCTTCTGTCCAATTCTATGAAGTTTACGCCTGAATACGGAAAGGTGGGCGTCACGCTATGGCGTGAGGGAAACAGCCTGCGCATCGATGTCGTCGACAACGGGAAGGGAATAGACAAGGAGACGGCAGCCCACATCTTTGAGCCGTTCTATCAGGCAGAAACCGACACGCAGAACATAGGGACGGGAATCGGGCTTGCCCTCGTGAAACAATTGATCGACAAATTGGGAGGCACCATCAGTGTGGAAAGCCGGACGGGGCGAGGTACACTTTTCCAAATCGCTCTCCCCATCCATCAGGACATCAAAGAAAAAGAGGTAAAGGAACAGCAACCCGGGACAGTCCCCGTCGTGCCACACCAATCCGAGACAATACCCACCGACAGTGGAGAGGCTGGCAACGAATGCCGGATCCTCATCATCGAGGACAATCCCGACGTGGCCGCCTACATCGGTTCGCATCTCTCCGGCCAGTATGCCATCTTCTATGCTGCCAACGGCAGGGAGGGCCTGGAGAAGTCGCAGTCGCTCGTTCCCGACCTTATCGTCACCGATCTGATGATGCCCGAAACCGACGGATTGGAGGTCTGCCGGCAGGTGCGTGCCAATGAGGTGACCAATCATATCCCCCTCATCATCATCACTGCCAAAATCACCGAAGAGGAACGGCTCAAAGGCTTGGAGGCCGGTGCCGACGCCTATCTCACCAAGCCTTTCAACGCCGAGGAACTGCGCATCAGGGTGAGCAAACTGCTCGAAAGCCGCCGGTTGCTGCAAAAGAAGTACTCACAACTCATGAGCCAGGACAAGGGCAACGAGGACGACAGTGAGCAGCCCTGCAAAGCCGACCTCCGTTTCCTCATCAAGGTGTCCGACATCGTCTTCACCCAGCTCAACGGCAACCACGAGACCAGCGTGCCGCTCATCGCCTCGATGATGTGCATGAGCAACAGCCAGTTCTACCGCAAAATGGTAGCCGTCACGGGCTCCACGCCGGTGGCATACATCCAGCGCGTCAAGATTAAGAGAGCCATGAAAATCTTGGATGAGGACGACAAGATCAGCATGGCTGAAGTGGCCACTCGCTGCGGATTTGATGTCTATCCCAACTTTGTGCGTGCCTTCAAGAATGTCAGTGGCATCACGCCCACCGAGTACCGCAAAAAGAAAGGCCTCGAATAGGGAGGCGGCTCTCCCGTCCCGCTCTCCTGCCTGCACCCCGCTCGCTCTCGCCCTCGTCCTGCGCCCTGCTCTCCCTCGCCCCCGCTCTCTCTCGCCCTGCTCGCTCTCGCCCTGCGCCCCTGCCCTCGCCCTGCTTTTTCTTTCGTTCTGTAAGCCGCTGTATCACAGCGGTCCCCTCTCGCCCTCTCCCGCCCCCTCCCGCCCCCTCCAGCCCCGCTCAAAAATATAGCTTGAAAAAACTTCAAAAGAAAGGCGTTTTTCCAATTAATATCGCTAAATTTGCAGGTTGTTCCCCCAAGCCTCATCCATTGCGCCTCAACGGAGAGGGAGAGGACAAAGACGAAGAATAAAAGAATATGCAACTAACCATCAACGCACGTGGCAAGCTCTTGTCGCTTGCCCAACCCATCGTGATGGGCGTATTGAACTGTACGCCCGATTCTTTCTATGCCGAAAGCCGTGTTCAGGGCGAAGACGCCATAGCCCGCCGTGCTCGCCAAATCCTTGACGAGGGCGGACAAATCATCGACGTGGGCGGTTGCAGCACCCGCCCCGGCAGCCAATCCTGCGACGAGACGACCGAAATGCAGCGTGTAAGACAAGCACTGAGGATTGTCAGACGCGTGGTGCCCGATGCCATTGTATCGGTCGACACCTTCCGAGCCTCCGTAGCCCGCATGGCCATTGAGGAGTTTGACGCCGACATCATCAACGACGTCAGCGAGGGGGCCGATACCGAAATGTTCTCTACCGTAGCCGCTCTCCACCGTCCCTATATCTACCAATCGGTACAGCCCACCATGGAAGGCATCGTGAAGAGCATGGCCGATGCCGTGGAACGACTCCACGACCTGGGACAGAACGACATCATCCTCGACCCAGGCTTCGGATTCGGCAAGGACGTCGACCAGAACTACGCCGTGCTCAACCACCTCGACCGCCTTCAGGTCTTCCGTCTCCCCCTGCTGATCGGTGTGAGCCGCAAGCGCATGATCCGCCAGCTGCTCAACATCACCACAGAAGAATCGCTCAACGGCACCACTGTGGTCAACACGCTGGCACTCGTCAAGGGTGCCAATATCCTGCGCGTACACGACGTGAGACCGGCCGTGGAAGCCTGCCGGATCTATGCCAAGATGAACTCCGCCACCCACACCCACAAAGAATAGCCTATGCCCTTCGAATTTGGAATCAAGGATATCATCGACATCGTCCTCGTCGCCCTGCTCCTCTATTATATCTACCGTCTGATGAAGGAGAGCCGCTCGCTCAATGTCTTCATCGGCATCATGGTGTTCGTCATCGTGTGGCTCTTTGTCAGCCAAGTGTTGGAGATGCGGCTGCTTGGAGCCATCATGGACAAACTGGTGTCTGTGGGTGTCATCGGCCTCATCGTATTGTTTCAACAGGAGATACGCAAGTTTCTCTATTCCCTTGGGGCCCATCAGCGGCTGCGCGGCATCGTAAAGTTTTTCAACGGCTCGCGGGGCAAGAATGTCAAGTCCAACCACGAGGAGATCCTCGCCATCACCAATGCCTGCATGCACATGGCCCGAGGACGTGTGGGCGCGCTCATCGTCATTGAGCGCAGCACGCCACTCGACGAAGTGATCGACACGGGCAGCGCCGGACAGGTCATCGACGGCATCATCAGCTATCGTCTCATCGAGAACATTTTCTTCAAGAACTCCCCACTCCACGACGGTGCCATGATCATCAGTAAGCACCGCATCAAGGCAGCCGGTTGCGTGCTCCCCGTTTCCCACGACGACCGCATCCCCAAGGAACTCGGCCTTCGCCACCGTGCCGCTATGGGCATCTCTCAGCAGAGCGATGCCATCGCCATCGTCGTGTCGGAGGAGACGGGCAACATCAGCGTGGCCATCAAAGGACAGTTCGGACTCCGCCTCTCGGCAGAGGAACTCGAAAGCCTCCTCACCCGCGAAATGGCCGACATGTGAAAAAAACAAGCCGACGGATCTTGAATACCAATTAATTTTCGTATCTTTGCACAGATAGGAAGTTGTAGCGGCCTGTTTGCTTACTCGCCGCATTTGTTTATATGGTGAAATCTAAAAACATATTTTATAATACTATTTCATAGCTATGAGTTTACTACAGCAAATCGTTGCGCGCGCCAAAGCAGACAAGCAGCGCATCGTGCTCCCCGAAGCAGAGGAGGAGCGTACTTTGAAGGCTGCCGACCGCGCCTTGGCCGACGACCTTGCAGACATTATCCTCATTGGTAACCCCACCCACATCAAGAAGCTCGCCGAAGAGTGGCAACTCACCCACATCGACAAAGCCACCATCGTAGACCCGCTCGTCAATCCAAAGAGCGAGGAATATGCCGCTGCGCTGGCCGAGCTCCGCAAGAAGAAGGGCATGACGATCGACCAGGCCCGCGACCTGGTGACGAAGAACAACCTCTACCTGGGCTGCATGATCATCAAGACGGGAGGAGCCGACGGTCAGATCTCCGGTGCGCTGAGCACTACGGGCGAGACCCTTCGTCCAGCTTTGCAGATCATCAAGTGCGCTCCCGGCATCAGCTGCGTCAGCGGCGCCATGCTGCTCATTTCAGAACATAAGGAATACGGTGAGGACGGTGTAGTGGTGATGAGCGACGTGGCCGTCACTCCCAACCCCACTGCCGACCAGTTGGCACAGTTCGCCTACTGCACGGCTGAGACCGCCAAGGCCGTGGCCGGAATCAAGCTGCCCATCGTGGCCATGCTGAGCTATTCCACCAAAGGTTCGGCCAAGGATGCCATCGACAAGACCACAGGCAAGAGCGTGTATGTGATCGACAAGGTGGTCGACGCCACCAAACTGGCCAAGGAACGCTATCCGGAACTTCACGTCGACGGCGAAATGCAGGCCGATGCCGCTCTTGTGCCTGCCGTAGCCCGCAAGAAGGCTCCCCAGAGCAATGTGGCCGGCAGAGCCAACGTGCTCATCGTGCCCAATCTGGAAGTGGGCAACATCGGCTACAAACTCGTGCAGCGCCTGGGTGGCGCACAGGCCATCGGCCCGATCCTGCAGGGTATCGCACGTCCCGTGAACGACCTCAGCCGCGGATGCTCCGTCGAGGATATCTATTATATGATCGCCATCACGGCCTGCCAGGCTCAAGACGCCAAAAAGAACGCATAGCAGGAGGTGCGGCGTCCCGCCGCACAATGATTGGCAGACGACCCTGTTCAACGAGGACGCTGAACCTCCTACATAAACATTATTCATCAAAACAATACAATAAAAAAATGAAAGTACTGGTACTGAACTGTGGAAGTTCATCTATCAAATACAAGCTTTACGACATGGCCGACGAGAGTGTTCTCGCACAGGGTGGCGTGGAGCGTATCGGCATCGATGGTGCCTTCATCAAAGTGAAACTCAACAATGGCGAGAAGAAGAAAATCATGGCCGACCTGCCTACCCATAAGGAGGGTGTGGCCCTGGTGTTCAAAGTGCTGCTCGACCCTGAGATTGGTGCCATAAAGAGCCTCGACGAGATCGACGCCGTCGGTCACCGCATCGTGCAGGGCGGCGACCTCTTCGAGAAGAGTTGCATCGTCACTCCCGAGGTGGAGAAGGGCATCGAGAGCCTCATCGACCTCGCACCCGTTCACAATGCCGGTCACCTGCGTGGCATCCGCGCCGTGGATGCCCTGATGCCTAACGTGCCGCAGGTCACCGTGTTCGACAATGCTTTCCACAGCACCATGCCTCCCTACGCCTATCTCTACGCCGTGCCCTACGAGCTCTACAAGAAGTATCACGTGCGCCGCTACGGCTTCCATGGCACCAGCCACCGCTACGTCTCTCAGCGCGTGTGCGATTTTCTCGGTGTTGACATCAAGACGCAGAAAATCATCACCTGCCACATCGGCAACGGTGCCAGCGTGGCTGCCGTGAAATATGGTAAGGTGATCGACACCTCCATGGGTCTCACCCCCTTGGCCGGTCTGATGATGGGCTCCCGCTCGGGCGACATCGACCCCAGCGCCGTGACCTACATCATGGACAAACTGCACAAGACTCCCCAAGAGATGGCCGAATACCTCAACAAGGAGAGTGGAGTGCTGGGCATCACGGGCATGTCGTCGGATATGCGCGACATCGAGAATGCCGACAACGAGGGCAACGAAATGGCCCACTTGGCACTCCAGATGTACAACTACCGCATCAAGAAGTATATCGGTGCCTACGCCGCCGCCATGAATGGTGTGGACATCATCGTCTTCACTGCCGGTGTGGGCGAGAACCAGGAAGGCGTGCGTTGGGACTCATGCCAGGGATTGGAATATCTCGGCGTGAAGATGGACCGCGAGCGCAACCACTGTCGCTCTGTGGAGCAGATACTCTCTGCCGACGACAGCAAGGTGAAGGTCGTGATGATTCCCACCGACGAGGAGATTGTCATCGCCCGCGACACCGTGGAACTCGTTTCGCAGCTGAAGAAGTAGAACACCTTGGCGCACCGCTGCCCGACGGCAACGGCAAACCAAAGAGCCAACAAAGGGCCGGACTCCCATCAAGGAATCCGGCCCTTTTTCTGTCTGATGACGGCAATAAACCGTGCTGCCAATGATGAACGACGCATTGGAAATGACGCATTTCCTTCTCAATGCATCACCAAAGCCTTGCGCACTTTCATTCCTTTCTTGATAATGTATGTACCCGGGGCAAGCCTCTTCAAGACCTCGGTCTCGCTGCCGTATGTGCCGACCAGCACGCCGTCGAGGCGATAGACCCGGCACAGGCCGTCGGCCGCACCTACTTCCCGCACACCTGTACTCACACGGTTGAAGCTGAAAGAACGGAGCGTGTAGGTGATGATGGCCTCGCCCGACGTGGTGTGATCCGCACCGTAGGGCAGGATGCCAAAATAGTAGATGCCGTCGTTAGGAATCGTATAGGTTGCATGGGCGGTCACGGCATCGCCCGTGAGGTCGCCGTCGCGAAGCAGTGGAATGTTGAAGCTGTCGGGCAGGTTCACCGTCGAAGCCCACACGGCCATGCCGATGCCTGCTTTCGTGGAGTCAGCGAAGCACTCTGGATGGTCGATGGCGATGCTATAGCCCAATTCCAAACTCACCCTGTCGCCCCTCTCAAACACGAAGGGCAGCGATGTCAACAATCCGGGAAGTTCTGTGGGCATCAGATCCTTCTGCACACTCTGCCTCACCTCCAAAAGCTGTGGATCAGAGGCTGACGGTTTCCACTGCTGGAACTGCGTGGAGGGATCATAGTGGTACCATTCATCACCGCGAGCGCCAAAGTCTGCCAAGTAGTTGTCGGTTTCCGTACCATTGACCACCGCCTCGTTGATAGCGAAGGCATCCATATATAACACGCCCAAAGCGGTTGTAGAAGTGCATTTCACACCGATATAGTATTCACCGTCATCGGGAATTTCCACTGTTGAGATCACTTTGCGATAACGCTTTTCGGGAGCCACGACACTCTCGTCTGATTCATAAACAGGAATGGTCATGGAGTCGGGATTACAGGCAGTGCCGAGATACACGGCGAAATTCTGTCCGTATCGGTCCACATTGGTGCCGTTGAGGAATGTGCGGTAGAAGAAGCTCAAGTCGTAGACACCGGCGGGAATGGAGATACATCCCGAGTAGGCCCAGTCCTCACCAGTCTTCGGCTTTCCGTGATGGCTGATAGCCCCCGTACCGTTGTAGGCGGCGTTGGACGAAGTATAGCTTCCGGTTTTCCATTTTCCGGTCAGCGTCCACTGCTCCTGATTGCGCAGAGAGTCGAGATCTTCCTCATAGGGCAGTGTAGCGTCGGCGAAGCACTCCACGGGAGCAAACTGCCACTTGTTGTTGAAAGCCTCCTGATCATTGTCGGCCACGGCTTCCACACCGATATTGTAGATGCCCGGACGACTCAGACTGTAACCTCCGTCGAAGGAGAGCGTGGCCTCTTCGCCGGGATGCAGGAGTGTGTCAATGACGGCAGAAGCCATTACACTGTCGTTGTTGAGTGTGCGCAGGGTGATGGTATGGATGTCGGTGGCACCGCGGTTTTGCAAGTTCACGGTGATGGAGTCGCCCGATAGATGGAAACCATTGGTGGCAGTGTGAGATGCGCTGACCACAGCCAAGTCGGTGCCATTGTCTAATCTTACGTCATCGAGCACAATGTCGTGTCCCCTGCCCGTGTTGTGGAAGGCAATATAGTAGAGGCCGGGCGTGGCAACATCGATGGTGACGAATCCCTGACGATACACATTGAGGTTGTCGTCGGTGAGCGTAACTGTTGTCACTGGTGTTTTCTCAGACAGCGTGTCGGGATTATTCTTCTGGTCGACATATACGTCGAGAGTTGTCACGTCGCCTGCCGAGGCGGCCTTATAGGTGGTGACATAGAAGAAAGAGAGTCGCTGACGACCGGTCTTGGTGATATTGATAGCGGGGGAAATGAGCCAATCGTTGTGCACGATATTGGCCGCACTGCTCACATAGGCCGCGTGGGTTCCGTTTTTGGCGTAGTTGATGTTTCCCTTCACCACACCCATAACAGTCCAGTACACGGGATCTGCATCTTTGTTCACGCTGTTCCACCATTTCCAACTTACCGTATCTTCAAAGGTCTCCTGATAAGGATAGGCCTGGGGCTGATAGATCACAAGACTTTTCTTCACCGAATCATTTCCTGCAATGACGGCTAAGGTGTGGGTTCCGTCAGCAAGTTGCAATCTGCTATCGAAGGTGAAATTCACAGTGGCACCCGAGGCAATGCCAGGCAGAGTGGCAGACTCCAACTCTTGTCCGTCCACTTCCAGCTTTGCCTCATGGCCGCTCACGGTCTCACTTCCATAGTTGGCGAATTCGGCTTCTACGATCAGGTTTCCACCGTCAGCGTATGCACTCAGCTGAGGAGAGGTGATGGCTATGGCTCTCACGTCAACTGGCTCGGGAGCATAGAAGCTCAGCCCATCGACAAGAAGCTGGGTGGAATAGCCATCGTTGACGGTAAGCACGGCACGACATTCTTTTTCCTCACCTACATTGAGCAGTGCTATGATCTCATTGCTGTTGTCGGAAGAGGTGAAAGGCAGCGTGCTGGTGGCCACAATATTTGCGTCTTTGTCGAGCAAAGTCACTGTGAGTTGCCCCGAGGAGAGACTCTTGTAGTTGACTCTGAATCCTACCTTGCCCTTGGGGAAGAGAATCCAGCCACTCACAAGCTCACTCGTTCCTGCGGGCGGGGTGATGTAGCTCCAGGCGTGGATGTCCTTCGTGCTGTCGTCCACGTAGCTCCAGCCATACACAGTACCTTGTTTCTCATAGGCGAACGAGCTCTCCCAGTCGTTGGCTGCGGTAGCGGGAGTCATCACATAGGGGAAACTAAGATGGCGGTCGATGCTGACAGCGGTGGAAAGCGAGTCGTTGTCATGATTGAGATCGGCCGTGGCGGTGGCCCACACTTTGATGTCGTGGGGCTTTCCCTGCGACAGCGTGAGACTGTTGGCAAATGTATGAGTGACTTCCTCGCCCCGGGCCAGAACGTCCTGGAGGGTTTCGCTCACCTCCGTACCGCCATCGAGAATGTAGGATACCTTGACTCCATCGGTATCGAAGCCATTGTTGCGCACTTTCACCGCTACAGCCTGGTCAGGATTGTCGCCCGAGAGCGGAGAGACGATCTCCGTGACCGACACGTCGGACCCCCGGCGAGTGTCCACGCTCACATTGTCGAGATACACGCTATTGGAGGTGTATGCCTTCCCAGTGGTGTTGCCATAATCGTGGAAAGCGATGTAAATGGTCTTGCCCGCCCACTGGCTAAGGTCGACGCTGTAGTTTTGCCACACGCCCACCCCGTAGGGCGACACGGCCACCACCTCGTGGGTGAAGGCCGTAGTATCGGCAGTGGTCTCCGAGACGAGCACGCTGAAGTGGGTGCGCGCCTCCTCTGGAGTGGTCTCCAACTTGTTGAAGCTGCCGTCGGTCACCATCATGAAGTTGAGCACACCATTCTCAGGAACCGTCACGGCGGGCGATATGAGCCACGAGTTGGGGGCTGGACGCGAGCTGGTGATTTTTCCCGTCGTCGACTTCATGGCATAAGTGTCGCCGCCGTTGAAGCCCGTGTAGTATTTGCCGAACGTGGAGTATTTGGCCACCGACCATTTATAGGTGGTGCCGGAGCTGTAGGCGGTCCACCCATCGGGCAGACTGCCGCCATGCTCAAAATTTTCAGTGAAGTCCTGCGCATGAAGCGCGAGCGATGCCACTGCGAAGAGCATGAGTAGAGGAATTTTCTTCATAAGCTTGAGTTTCTTCTAACGTTTAAAATATTTCTTGCCGTTGTGAATATAAAGGCCTTTCACGGGCTGGGCTACTTGCTGCCCCTTCAGATTGTAGAAGGCATTCTGCTGCGACACGGAACCGGAAAGACGGTCTACGCCGGTAATTTCCTCTTCGTTCAGGGGAAGAATGGTGAAGCGTTTCCAGCCTTCGGCCTGCTGATATTGCTCTACCATGCTGGCCGGCACGTGCACTGTAGTGAATGCGTAGAGGGCCTCGTCAAACCCATTGCCCCCACCGAGCATCGTGTGACTGAAGATATAGAGATCCTTCAGACTCATACTGGCTGTATTCTTATATTTCGTAAACACTTCGTCGCCCAACATGCTCACTCCTTTACCGAGGGTGACACGCTCCAGGGCAGCGCAGTTGTAGAAGCATCCCTTGTCCACATAGGCTACTCCGTCTGGCACATAGATACTCTTCAACCCCATGCAGGAGGCGAAAACCATCTTGCCTAAGCCACGCAGACTGGCGGGCAAGCTCACCGTCGTGAGCTGCGGACAGTCTTGGAAGGCGCAGGAGGCCAACGAGTCTACGGTGGCAGGAAGCGTCACGTTGGCAAGCTGATGACAGGATGAGAAGCAATAGGCGGGGATGAGGGTCACACCCTCGGGCACCTCAAACTTGGTGAAACCGCAACCGTTGAAGGGAGAATAGCCCAACGAGGTGCACGAGGCAGGCAACTGCAGCGATGCGAGGGCGGCACAATAGCTGAATCCGTTGCGTCCCACAGCGGTTAATCCGTCGGGGAGGGTCACGTTGGTAAGCGAGATACACATATAGAAGAGACCCTGCGGGATTTCAGTGATACCTCGGGGCAGTGCTACACGGCGCAGCGAGGTACACTGATTGAAGGCATAGCGTCCGATCTCGTTGAGGGTGGAGGGCAAGGCCACACTATCGAGGGCCGAACACTGGTTGAAGGCATATCCTCCCACAGTGGTCAGACCCTCGGGCAAGGTCACGGCGGTGAGAGAGGCGCAGGTCTGGAAGGCGCGGTCGTCGACACCGCGAACGGCATAGACAACGCCGTCGTGCTCCACCATGGCTGGCACTGTCAGCTCTCCCGCATAGCCGTTGGCGTTGGAGGTCACGCTCACCGTAGTGTCGGTCAGCTGGGTGTAGACGATGCCACCCTCGCTGAAGGTTTGGGCCGAAGCCCGCAGGAAGAGTCCTAACGAAAGAAGAATGAATAAAAACCTATTCATAAGCAATTTGGAATTTAGATTTTGAATGTTGCAAATATAAAACAAAAAGACACTCAAACGACAAAAGATAAGAAAAATGATGTTTGAAAAACCAAAATTCAAACAACAATCAGATGTTCCGTGCAGCAGATTACAACGCCGTGATGCACAGCAGGGCGCAGCAGCGTCAGCATTCGGCCTGTTGTCTGTCCTGAGCTGAAATCTTAATGTATTCGGAGGGGGGCAGCCCGGCAAATTTCTTGAACGCGGCAATGAAAGCCGACCGAGACTTGAATCCCACACTGTTGGCCATGCCCTGGATGGTGAGTCGAGTGAAAGAGCTATCCTCGGCCACACGACGGCAGGCCTCACGGATGCGGTACTCGTTGAGGAAGGCATTGAAGTTGCAGTTGTAGAAGTCGTGTATCACTTCCGAAATGTCTTTAGGCTTATAGCCGGCAAGAGCCGAAAGCCTTAGCACGCTGAACTCGGACGAACAGTATTCGTCTACGTCCTCCATTACTTTTTTTATCCGGGCCAGCACCTGTCCCTTGTCGCAGTCGCTCAGTCCGCTACCCTTGTAGCGTTGCCGCGTGGCGTCTGTGGCAATGTGCTGCTGCAGCTCGCTGATTTCCTGCTCATATTTATGAGTGACGACACGCTCGTTGGCCTCGCTCTTCAGCTGGGCCACGCTCTTGAGATAGAGTTGACGGTTCGACTCGCGGAGCTTGCTGTTCTTCCTCTTGATGATGAGGAGCATCACGGCCAGCACCAAGGCTATGGCCACAAGCATCACGGCCAGCACAAGCAAGCGTTGGCGATGCGCCTGCTCCGTACGCAGCTTCTCGTCCTTCTTCTTCAGGTCGTAGCCAAACTGCATTTCGTCGATGTTGGAGAGCTGGCGCGAAATGTAGAGGCTGTCTTTGAGCATCAGGTAGTGGTTGTAGCTCTCGTTGGCCTCTTTCGTCAGGTGGACGGCCTGAAGAATCCGCGCCCTCAACTTATAAATTTCGAGCAGGGCGTCCTTCAGTCCAGCACGATCGGCAAGGCGCTGAGCCTTGCGCAACTCACTCAAGGCTCCGGCCGTAAGCCTCAGCTCGAAGAGCAACCGGCCCTTGTTGAGGAGGGCGTTGACAACCAGCCTCACGTGTTCGGCATCAGCTGGTGTGGAACGAATCTGGCCTTCCACCTCTCCTATGGCCGACCGCAACTTATGGTCGTGCCATAGGGTATACATCCTGTAGGCGCTGTGGTTGTAACGCCGGCGCACATCGCCCCGCCCCACGGAGAGCGTGGAATAGGCACGCCACACCGAGCCCAACTTGTCGATGCAGTCGAGCGAGTGGGCAGCAGCAAGGAGGTTGCTGAAGCAGATGTCGATGCTGGAGCGGTCGTTGGAGACCAGGGCCATGTCGAAGGCCTTATTATAATAGGTATAGGCGCGCCGCATCAGTCGGCTGTCGTTGTTCTGCTCCGAAATGGTCTGGTAGATGTTGCCCGCCAAGAGATACACTTTGGGCTGGTCCTGATGGATGTCATCGGCAATGTCTCGCGCCGTCATGATGCTCTCGAAGGCTTTCTGATAGTTGCAGAAATGATTGAAATAGACCAGCCACGCGCCATAACAGGCCTTCATGCACAGCTGCTTGTCGCCTTCGTCGAGGTTGCGCCGGTACCTACCCATGGCCAGCGTGAAGGCCATGAGAGCCTGGTCCGGCTTGTTCTCTTCCAAAAGCCGACGCTCGCCGAGGCCCACAAGGTCCTTGATGTCCATGCGGCTCATCTGCTCATAGCTTTGCCCATGGCAAAGGAAAGGCCACAGGAGAGCGAACAGAATACTGACTACTATCTTCATCATGCTGGCGTTGAAGGGCAAAGGCTCCGTCTCCAAGGGTAACAACATCTCCGCAACGAAGTGGAGGAAGGTTGCGAACATCGTCCCACCCCATTGGTGACTGCCCATACCCTTTGCAAAGTTAAGGAAAAAACATTGAAACCCATAATTCCCGTCCCCATTATTTTCGCTCGCGTTGGTAACAGCCCTGTCTATGGGAATTAACACCCGCTATGGTCTATCTCTCAAAGGCACAAAAACGCAAAGACGACGCCTAATTGCCGGGGCCGTGTCAGTTGGGTTAGGATCGCCCAAGTGAAAAACTCTTTCGACAAGATGGAGTTAGCGGGAGGAATGTTGCAGCTCGCTAACAAGGCCGACTGCATAGAGATATACGACCTCTCTGGAGCCAGCAAACTCACAGCCAGCCACGCCGACCGCCTGGACATCTCGTCGTTGCCCGCCGGCACCTACAGATATATAAGGTGTGCAAGGGACAGCACAAAATGACAGGAAAAGTGACCAAGCCTTAAGACATTTTCCTTTTTGAACATAAAGAAAGGGGGCAAGCATCCGCTTATGGATACTTGCCTCCTTCATATAAATAATAGGTAGGAACTACTTCACGTAGGTGTTGATCACCTTCATGTTTCCCCGAAGCCGCACCTTGGCAGTGGTAGCGGGGAAGAGGTAAGTCTGGCCGGCCTGCATGGGCTGCCACTCGCCGTCGTCCTCCTGCACTTCGCCCTCTCCCGAGAGGCAGATGAGAATCTGGAAGGAGTCGATGGCCTGCCAGTCGAGACTCACGGGTGCATACATGTCGAGCACGGAAGTGGTGAACACCGGACTGTCGACCAAGAGGACGAGCTGATTCTTTCGGGGCTCGTACTTTGTGCGGTAGTCGGGCAGCACCTCATAGTTGATGCACTCGGCGGCCTTCTCCGTGTGAAGTTCGCGCAGGTTACCGTTCTTGTCGCGGCGGTTGAAGTCGTAGATGCGGTAGGTGCAGTCGGAGGTCTGCTGAATCTCCACGAGCATACATCCGGCGCCGATGCTGTGGATGCGTCCGCCGGGCAGGAAGAAGCAGTCGCCAGCCTTCACGTTGTAGTGGGCAATGGCGTCGGTGATGGTGTTATTGGCCACCATCTGCTTATACTCCTCGGGGGTGATCTTCTTTTTCAGTCCCACACGGATCACGGCATCGTCTTCCGACGGCATGAGATACCACATCTCCGTCTTGCCGCAGGGAAGTCCCTGGCGGTGGGCTATCTCGTCGTTGGGATGCACCTGGATGGAGAGATCCTGCTTGGCGTCGATAAACTTGATGAGCAGCGGGAAGCGGTGGCCGAAGCGCTCATAGTTGTGACGCCCCATCAGCCGCTCCTTGTCGCGGTCGATAAGGTCGGTGAGCAGCACGCCGTCCTCGCTTCCACCTTCAATCGTAGACACGTTGCCCTCCACGGCAGAGAGTTCCCAGCTCTCGCCAATCTGTGAGGGAGCATCGGGGATGTGCTTCAACAGTTTGATCTTCTCGCCTCCCCAAAGGGTTTGTTTCAGAATGGATTTAAATCTGTACATGGTTATTTTGGATAGCGTTTGTTTATTCTATTGAATTTATTGCGGGTTCGCAATGCAAAAGTATAAATAAAAATTGGTTCTCAGTAGGGAATGATTTGATTTTTTGATGATCTCCGCCCTACGTAGTGCATACAAAGTGATTTTCACAACTGCTTATCGAGCCGCGAATATCCAAGGGGTGAATAGAAGATGGTGGGTGATGGTCAGACGATAGGCAGACTGATGCCGCACATTTTCTGATAGATATCGAGGGCATAGACATCGGTCATGCCGCTGATATAGTCTATCACGGCCATGAGGCGCGTCTGGAGGTCGGGACTCTTGATTTCATACTGGCTGCTGAAGCGGCGTATGATTTGCTTGGAGTGGAAGCGGTCGGGGTTGACGGCGGCGGCGACCAGCGTCTCCATGAGCGTCTCCATCAGCTTGTAACCACCCAACTCCACATCCAGCACGGGCTTGCTCTGATAGATCTTCTCGTAGGAGAGTTGGGTGCAGCGGTGGTAAGCCTGGCGCACCGGCGACTCCACATGGTCCAGCAAACTGCCCTCAAGCGTGCCGTCAAGGATCTCCTGCTCGTGGCCGATAAAGGCCTCCACACACTCATGCTCCAACTTGTTCACGGCACAGGCCCGCATGTATACAATCTGCTCGTTCTCGTCGGTGATGCCCTCGTCGGCTATCCGTTTCTGGATCTTGCGGCGCTGGCTGTCGTCGAAGAATCCCAACAGGGCCTGGCTGGCCTCATCGAAAGAGAGAATCTTCAATTTGTGAGAGTCCTCAATATCCATGATCTCGTAGCAGATGTCGTCGGCGGCCTCCACGAGATACACCAGGGGATGCCGGGCAAAGCGCAGTGGCTCGCCTTCGGCCGAGAGCCGGCGGATGCCCAACTCACGGGCAATGGTCTGATAGCTCCCCAACTCACTATGGAAGAAGCCGAACTTTCCATGGTCGCCGGCCTGCTCCGACACGAAAGGATATTTCACGATACTGGCCAGCATGGTGTAGGTCATCAGGAATCCACCCGGCCTTCTTCCCAAGAAATGATGGGTGAGCAGGCGAAAGGCGTTAGCATTGCCTTCAAAGTGGGTGATGTCGCTCCAGAATTCGGGCGACACCTCGTGGTGCAACGCAGCCCCCTTGCCCTCGGAGAAAAAGGTCTGTATGGCCTTCTCGCCCGAATGCCCAAAAGGCGGATTACCCATGTCGTGGGCCAGACAGGCCGCGGAGACGATAGTGCCGATCTCTTCAAAGAGCGTTCCGCGGAGTTCGGGGTGCAGCACCATGAGCCGGCGGGCGATGTCGTTGCCCAAGGAGTGGCCCACGGTGGAAACTTCCAAAGAATGGGTCAGCCGGTTGTGCACAAAGATGCTGCCCGGGAGAGGAAACACCTGGGTCTTGTTTTGCATCCGTCTAAATGGAGCGGAGAAGACCAGACGGTCATAATCTCGCTTAAACTCGGATCTTTCCTCGTGCATCTCCGTATGGCGGTGCTCCTGTCCGAGTCGCTTATTTGAAATGAGTTGTAGCCAGTCCATATCATCTTATTATTTGGCAAAGATAATGAATTCCTATCAGAATCGGTCATTTTTTATCCATAATACACAAAGCATAATGCATAATTGCCATGCGGTGCGGTGGCAATTATGCATTAGAGAAGAAGGCGCAAGCCAAAATTATAAATGATGAATTATTCTCGCTCCGCTTGGTAATTATGAATGATGAATTGTGAATTATGAATTGTTTTTGCTAACTTTGCCGCAAAGATCCGACGGTAGGCGCGAAAGAAAGGCGAAAACCGGAATCGAGATCCGATAAGGAGACTTCCAACAATAAATCAACAAACAATGAAAAGAACATTTATCCTGTTTATGCTGGCCCTGTTCTGCCAGTTATCCTTTTGCCAGTCGGCAGCAGAAGAATTGCTCAACCAATACGCATCAGCCAAGCACGCTACATTCGTCATGGTGCCTCGCCCCTTGATGTCGGTATTTCTCAAGCAACTCGTGAGCAAAGACAGTACGGCCAATGAACTTGCCAAGCGCATAGACAAGCTCCAGGTTCTCGTGCTCGACGAGAGTTCGCGCTCTGTGCGCAAGAAATGCAACAAGGACGTGACTGGTCTGCTGTCGCGTGGTTTCCATCAATATGCCCGACTGACAGAGAATGGCAGCAACGTTCTCGTGCAGACTTATCCCACGACAGAAAATCCTTCGCAAATTCTGCTCAGCATCACGGGAGGCGACAACTGCTCGCTGCTGCTCTTAGACGGTCATTTCGACAAGAATTTCTTTGACGAGCTGCTCAGATTAGGCAAGATGGTGGACGACTGACACGCTGCGCTCACAAAAAGAGGAACAATAGAAATAGAATGATGAAAAAAATAAAACTCACGCGTTATCCTTTGACGGCATTGGCAGTCGTCGTCATTTGGACGCTGTGCCTGATTCCCATCCCCGAAACACCACTCAATCAAATCAGTCTGATTGACAAATGGACACACCTCGTCCTCTTCGGCGGACTCACTGTGATCATTTGGGCAGAGATGCTCCGTGATGACAAGCGCCGCACAAAAGAAGCCGTGTACAGTGATCCGAAGGCTCTCAGCCCGTCATGCAAAATCCTTTCAAGGCGCTATGCGCTTTGGGGTGGCCTGGCCCCATGGCTGATGGGGGGCTTGATAGAAATCGTTCAAGCCACGTGCACCCACGGCGTGAGAAGTGGCGATCCCATCGACTTTATGGCCGATGGAGTCGGCGTTCTGTTAGGCATGGCTATCGGTATTCTTCTGGCACGATTTGCTTCCACTTCGAATAAGGGTTGACAAGCATCTGCTTATTGTAGAAGTGGTAGTCGCCCGTAACCTCGGGGCCGATGAAGTCGGGTTTGACAAACGGCTCCCGCGGATCCGACAGTTCCACTTCGGCCATCACGAGTCCGGCATTGTCGCCAAAGAACTCGTCGACCTCAAAAGTGTGCCTGCCGCTCTTCACCAGCCAGCGTCGCTTGTCGATCACTCCACCCCGGCAGAGCTTCAACAAGTGGGAAGCTTCATCGAGCGTAATTTCCTTCTCAAACTCATAGCGGCTCAGTCCTCCGTCGACACTGCGGCTTTTAATCGTGAGATAAGCCTTGTCGTCGCGAACACGCACCCTCACCGTCGCATCCTCACAGCGAATATAGCCCTGCTGGATGTGGCTGCTCGCAAAGGCGGCGCGCTGATAGGCGTCGCCCTTGCGCACAAGAAACTTTCGTTCTATCTCCAACCCGCTCATGCCTGCATCAATACGGTTGCAATCATGTAGAGGACTCCCAAGGCAATGAGAATGCCGAAAATCCAGTTTACGATGTGGTTGGCCTTTTTTTCTTGCTTTGCCTGATATTCGGCGCGGCGTGATTTACTTTTATCACTCATAGCTAATTGGTTTTTAGGTTGTTGTCTCTTATTTTTGCTCTTCCTCGGTGGGGAACTCCATCAGGTAAGCCTTGATGAATCCGTCGATCTTTCCGTCCATTACAGCGTCGACATCACTGGTCTGATATCCCGTGCGGTGATCTTTCACGCGCCGGTCGTCGAAGACGTAACTGCGAATCTGGCTTCCCCACTCTATCTTTTTCTTTCCGGCCTCGATCTTTGCCTGCTCAGCCATTTTCTTTTTCAAGGCCCGGTCGTAGAGCTGACTCTTCAGCAGCTGCATGGCCTTCTCGCGGTTTTTGGGCTGGTCACGCGTCTCGGTGTTCTCAATGAGGATCTCCTCGTGCTCGCCCGTATCGGGATCTTCATACTGGTAACGCAGGCGCACGCCCGACTCCACCTTGTTGACATTCTGTCCACCGGCGCCGCTTGAGCGGAAGGTATCCCAGCTCACTTTGGCGGGATCGACATAGATCTCAATCGTATCGTCGACGAGCGGAGACACAAACACCGAAGCGAAAGAAGTCATGCGCTTGCCCTGGGCATTGTAAGGACTGACACGCACCAACCGATGGACACCGTTCTCGCTTTTCAAGAACCCGTAGGCATATTCGCCGCCTTCGATCTTCATCGTTACGCTCTTGATGCCGGCCTCATCGCCTTCCTGGATGTCGGAGATCGTCACCTTGTAGCCGTGATCCTCCGACCAGCGCTGATACATGCGCATCAGCATTTGGGCCCAGTCCTGACTCTCCGTACCCCCGGCACCGGAATTGATTTTCATCACGGCATCCATGGCATCCTCTTCCTGGCGCAGCATGTTGCGAAGCTCCAGGGCCTCAATGTTCTTGATCGAGCGGGCGTAGTCGTCATCCACTTCCTGCTCCGTGACGATATTCTCCTTATAGTAGTCGAAGGCCAACTGAAGTTCCTCAGCGTTCTGCTTCACGGTCTCATAGTCCTTGATCCATTTTTCAATCCCCTTGACCTTCTTCATCTGAGCCTCGGCACGCTTGGGGTCGTCCCAAAAGTCGGGCGCCTGCGTGCGAAGCGATTCCTCTTCAAACTCCACGCGTTTCTGGTCGATTTTCAAATAATGATGGAGTTTCTCCACGCGGTCCACCACATCCTTCAGTTGGTCAGCTGTTATCATTTGTTTCTGATATTTCTGTTTTATCTTATTCCATAGAGGGAGAATAGCAATCCTGCAATTCCTAACTCCTAACTTGCTTAACTCCTAACTTTTTCAGTCCTCGTACATCTTGTCGATGATATCCTTGTAGTTTTTGTAGATCACGCCACGTTTTATCTTCAGCGTGTTGGTAAGCTCGCCCGATTCCATCGAGAAATGATGGGGCAGGAGTGTGATGCGCTTCACTTGCTCATAGGAAGCCAGTCCTTGCTGCAAGGTTTCCAAGCGCTCCATGATCATTTTCTTTACCTCGGGATTATTGCAGAGGCTTTCGCGGCTGTCATACTTGACTCCATGATCATCGGCCCACTTCTCCACGAGCCGGAATTCCGGCACGATCAGCGCCGAGACAAACTTGCGCTGGTCGGCCACCACAGCCACCTGGTCGATATATTTGTCCACCAACATCATCGACTCCACCATTTGCGGGGCGATATACTTGCCGTTGCTGGTCTTGAAAAGATCCTTGATACGCTCCTTGAGATAGAGCTCGCCGTCCTTCATATATCCAGCGTCGCCCGTGCGGAAGAAGCCATCGGCATCAAACGCCTCGGCATTGATCGAATCGCGGTGATAATATCCAGGGGTGATGGTCGGGCCCTTGAGAAGGATCTCACTGTTGGGACCGATCTTCACTTCCACCTCATCGAGCGGACGACCCACTGAGCCGATGGTGAAAGGCATGTTTTTGCGGTCGCAGGAAACAGTGGCGAGGCTCTCGGTCAGTCCGTAGCCCACAATCATGCAGATGCCGATAGAATGGATAAACTCCTCCACCTCAGGCGAAACATAGGCGCCTGCCGTGGGGAAGATATTGGGATTCTCCAGCCCGATCTCCTTGCGCACGAGACTCAGCACGGTCTTGTCCACCAGGTGGTATTCCATGTTGAGCCACACCGGCGGGCGCTTACCCCTTCCAAGATATTCCACATTGCGCTTGCGTCCAATCTTGAGCGCATTGTTGAAGATGCGGCGCTGCAGGGGAGAGGCATTGTCCATGCGGTCTTTCACGGCTTGGTAAACTTTCTCCCAGAAGCGGGGCACGGAGCTCATGCTTGTGGGATGGGTCTCGCGCATACTCTCCTGGATCTCCTTGGGATAGGTATTGATGATGAGTTGTGCACCTTTCGACAGGGCGAGATAGGCCCAGCCGCGCTCAAAGATATGCGTGAAGGGAAGGAAGTCGATCACCCGGTCCTTACTCGTCACATCGACGCAACGGCCGTTGGCTGTGAGGGCGGCGTGATACATGCCGTAAGTGAGAATGACACCCTTGGGCGATCCCGTGGTGCCACTGGTGTAGAGGATATTGCAGATGTCATCAAACGATGCCTGTTTCCACAAGTTCTCAACCTCTGACTGGCGGGGAAGTTTCTCGCCAAGGGCGATGAAGTCGCTAAAATAGAGGGCGTGGGGATCGTGGGAGGAGATGCGCACGCTGGGATCGAAGACCACGATGCGCTGCAACGACGGGCAGAGGGGGAAGATGCGGTGAGCCTTATCGTATTGCTCCTGCTCACCGACAAAGATGATCTTCACCTCGGCATCCTGAACCATATACTGAATCTGCTGTTCTGAACTTGTCGCGTAGAAGGGTATCGATATCACCTTAATGCCATAGGCACCAAAGTCGGTGTAGAGATAATGGATGCAATTCTGGGAGAAGACGGCAATCTTGTCCTTCGGTTTCAAGCCAAGATTCAGCATGGCATTGCTCACCTGTTTCACACGCAATGAAAACTGGTTCCAATCCACGGAGAGCCACTTAAGGCTACCGAAGTTGCGGAACGTTAATGCTTTCTTCGAACCGTATTCTTTGGCCAGGTCATGAACGATTACCGAAAGGTGACTATTGATCTGCATGATGCTATAAGATTTATTGTTCCTTCACTCTTGCCCGCATTGCCGGTTGTAGGGGCAACGCAGAAGAATTTATGCAAAGTTAAAACAAATCGACTAAAATTCAAAACAAAAGCCCCAATTTCTTTCGATTTGTGCAAAATGCGACTGGTCGAATGACCAAGAACGGCGAAGAAAACTGCGGCGAAAGGCAGACACACAAAGAAAGACCTGCTTCCCGTCGCACGACGGATGCAGGTCTTGAATAGCAGGCCAGCAGGGATGGCCTTTCGAAAAAAAAGAGAGAATCGTTTAGATTACTTGTTTCTAACCACTTCGTGCAGCACTTTCCCGTCCTTGTCTATCATGCGCAGCACGAGCTGTCGCTTGTCGGCACTGATGAGCGAGAAGCCCTCCTCGCCCGAGCAAAACTGGGTTCCGTCAATGGCCTTCACTTTCTTACGCGACAGCGACGGGGAGGAGTTAATCACGTAGTCTATCGTGTCACCGGGCTTGCGGATGTGCTGAAAGTTGTGGATATGCCCGCATACGTACATATCCACATTCTTATGCTTCCTCAATATTCTGCCTAAAGTAGCCTGCATGTCCGTACGTTCATTTTCGCCCTTGCTGGTGTCGGCATAGATGGGATGATGGCCCACAACGACCACCCAGTCTTCCTTGGCAGTGCTGAGCTGGCGGTCCACCCAGTCAAGTTGTGCCTGCCAGTCCTGGTGGCAGGCGTCGGGGTAGACGGCCGAATCGGCGCGGTAGCTGGCTATGAGGGGAGTGGTGTCGACGAGTATCAGCCGCAGCGTGGTGCCGTTCTCCTTGATCACCTTGGTATAGTAGCGAGAAGGCATCCGCCAACGGCTGCTCACTGTGGAATAGTCCACCACGGCCTGTGTGTTGCCGCGGTATTCATGATTGCCACAAACGGCATACCACGGCAGCATGAGTTCTGGATGGGAATAAACACGGTCGTAATTGGTGGTCCACAAGGGGTCGTTCACACTTCTCACGCCATAGAAATGGTGGATGTCGCCGGCGGCTACCACACACTCTATGCCTACGGCTCCGGCAAAATCGCCCATGAGTTCGGCGATGGGTTTCTGCAGATAATAGCCATTGCGACCCATGTCGTTCATTACCAAAACATTAACATCCTTGCCATAACTTTTCCAAAGCTTGCGCTCTGCATCTGTGGTCACGTGAAGCTGATAGGGACGGCCCTCATAATAGACCGTATTCTCATGAGCGGGAAACTGTGCCGCTACGGGCAACGAAAGCGTGAAGCAGGTCAACGCCAACAACAAACATTTGCGGAATAATAAATTCAACATGTTCTTAAAAATCTATTTTAGGGCAAAAATACAAATTCCTGTTTACCGTTATTTATCAAAACTGCTACAATGTCGTGACATTTTTCTCCCGCTCCACTCAGTACTCCACATAGGGCTCCAACCGACTGACCGACTCCTCCGTGAAATCCTTGCTGGCACGCAGTTGCGACAGGCTTTTGATGGGCCCGCGCAGCCGTCTGTATTGGAGGATCGCCTTGGCCTGGTAGAAGTTGATGTAAGGATGGGCCTGCAACTCACTGAGCGTGGCCTTGTTGATGTTGATCTTGCGAACATCCGATGCCGACACCCTGAAAAACCGTAGTGCCTCGTCGGGAAACTGGCGTATCTCCATCAGCTGACCGGTATGGCTGAAACCACCTAAGCGCTTGCGATAGTTGACGATCTGGCGGGCAAAGTAACTGCCGATGCCGGGCACCATCTTTAGCTGTGTGGTGTCGGCGGTGTTGAGGTTGATGGTCTGGCCTTCCTCCAATTTGGGTGGACGTTGATAGACGGGCCGTTCATTCCCATCCGGCTGCCGGCCGGATGTACGGGCAGGTTGCTCCTCCCGGCCCGTTTGACCATAGAAGTCTGCGGCGGGTTTGTAATCGTCACTGATGCGGATATAGGGGCGGAGTAGCTCAAACTGCTTCTTTGTCAATCCCCAAAGCCGCGCGAAATCTGATGGCTGACGGTAGACCCCACCAGCCGCACGGTATTTATAGATGTTTTTCACTTGCCACTTGTTTAGTCCCAGCCTCATGAGTTGCGTGCTGTCGGCGGTATTCGGGTCGAAGGCAAAAAGCTCGCCGTCCTTAGCCGCCTGTGGGATTTGCAAGGTGTCATTCGTCCGAACGGTCGCGTCATGGGCAAGAGAGTCGACAGCGGCAATGTCGCTACTGTTGTCATTGCCGCCCGCCAGATAGAGGAAAGCCAACAAACCCACAACCGACAGAATCAAGATGATGAAAATCACCCGGTCGCTTTTTGGCAAATAAGAGAAATCTTTCAACATAGGCTTTAGTTTTTTCCGTATCGATTATATCCATTTCATCTGATGAAGGAAAATGGCCGTGATGGCAATAGGACAGACAAATCTGACAAGAAACAGCCAGAAGCCATAGAAACGCGCCGACGCGGTGCCCCAATTGGTGAATTCGTCTTTTACCAGTGTGCGTGGCACCACCCATCCCACCATGATGCAAGTGGCGAGCGATCCGACGGGCAGGAGATAATTGCTCGTCAGCGTATCGCAGAAGTCGAGGAAGTCCATGCCCCACAAGCGGATGTCGGCGGCGCCCTGCGACAGCGAGCACAACACGGCAATGGCACAGCAAATGGCGGTCATGATCCAGGCTCCAAAGCGCCGGCTGACGTGCAGTTCCTCATAGTAGAAGGCTGTGCCTATCTCGTGCATGGATATGGACGACGTCAGCGCTGCCAAAACGAGCAGACCATAGAACAAGACACTGATGAGGTAGCCCACCACCGGCACACTGGCAAAAGCTTCCTCAAAAACGTTGGGCAGAGTGATGAAGATGAGCGACGGACCGGCATCGGGATGCACGCCTACCGAAAAGGCGGCCGGGAAGATCATCAGTCCGGCCATTATGGCGATAAGGGTGTCGATGAGGGCTATCTGCGAGGCCGACCTCATCAGGTGGGTATGGCGACCGAAATAACTGGCATAGGTGCAAAGGCAGGCCGTGCCGAGGGAGAGCGAGAAAAAGGCTTGACCGAGGGCATCGAGCACCACACCGGTCGTGATTTTAGAGACATCAGGGTGGAAAAGGAAACGGATTCCTTTCAGTGACCCGTCGAGACTGCACGAGGCCACGACGATGACCACCAGCAAGATGAACAATAGGGGCATAAGGAGCTTGCTGACGCGCTCTATACCGTGTCTGATTCCTTTCGTTACCACAACATGGGTGACCAAGATAAAGATCACGGCCCATGCGGCCGGAACGGTTGCCGAAGTGGAGAACTGTCTGAAATACTCGGCTGCGGCATGGCTGCCACCGTGAATCTGTCCGGCCAGGCTTGAGAAGAAATATTGCAGGCACCAGCCGGCCACCACGGCGTAGAAGCCCAAGATGATTGTTGAGGTGATGACGCCCAAAAGGCCGACACCGCGCCACCACTTTCCACCGCCCACAATGCCGTAGGCTCTGACAGCGTTGGCGGATCCATGACGCCCCACGATAAACTCGGCCACCATGCCGGGGATGCCGAGCAGCACGACGCAGACGAGATAGACAAGGATGAAAGCCGCGCCTCCGTCCTGCCCCGTCATATAGGGAAAACGCCAAATGTTGCCCAGGCCGACAGCTGAGCCCGCCGTGGCAAGAATCATACCCATGTTGCTGGCGAAATGTCCGCGTTCCTGTTTCATAAGCCGTATATCTTTATAACCCCCAGGGGGCAATTATATTGTATCTGTTTTCAACACTTATCCTTCTTTCAAAACACGCCGAACTGATGGAGGAAGATGGCAAGAATGGCGATGGGGCAAAGCCAGCGCACAAGCAGGAAGTAAACCCCGAACCACCGGCGGCCGACAGTCCCCCAATTGGTAAACTCGTCCAAGAGAAGTTGCTTCGGCAAATACCATCCCACGAAAAGACAGGTCAGAAATCCGCCTACAGGCAAGAAAATCTGTCCGGTCACGAAGTCGAACAGGTCGAAGAGTGACTTGCCGCCGATGCTCAGCCACTTACATGGGCCGAGCGACAGCGAGCAGAAGACGGCGATCACAAACGTCACGGCGGTGACGATGGCGGCTCCTCGCTGACGGGATATGTGGGCTTCTTCAAACAAGAAAGAGGTCGCTACCTCGTGAAGGGATATAAAAGAGGTGATGGCGGCCAGCGAGAGCAAGGCATAGAACATCAGCGCCACGATCCATCCCACCACGGGCATACCGCTGAAGGCCTGGTTGAAAACGTTGGGCAGGGTGATGAAGATGAGCGACGGACCGGCATCGGGCTGCACTCCCACCGAGAATGCCGCGGGAAAAATCATCAGTCCGGCCAAGATGGCCACCACTGTGTCGACCGATGCCACTTCCACCGCCGACCGGAGCAGATGGGTCTGCCGGTTGTAATAACTCGCATAGGTGCAGATGCAGCCCATGGCAATGCTCAACGAATAGAACGACTGACCAAGGGCACCCAAAAAAACGTTGCGGTCGAGCTTGGAGAAGTCGGGCTTGAAAAGGAAAGCCACCCCCCTGTCTGCACCGGGCAGTAAGCAGGAGGCCACAACGATCACGAGCAACAGGATAAACAACGTGGGCATGAAAAGCTTCGAGGCACGCTCGATGCCGCCACGCACACCATGGATGATGACAGAATAGGTGGCCAGCAAGATCAGCACTGTCCAAAACAAGGGTTGGACAGGGGCAGTGGAAAACTTCTGAAAATAGCTGCTCACGTAGGCGGGATCTCCATGGAGCAGCCCCACCCCACTGGCATAGATATAGTGGAGGCACCAGGCCGACACCACGGAATAATAGCCCATGATGAGGAATCCGGTCATCACGCCCAAGAGTCCCACATACTTCCAGGGCCTGTCTCCCGATAGTTTGGCATAGGCCCGATAGGTGTTGGCCGCACCATGACGGCCGATGATGAATTCTGAAATCATGCACGGAATGCCCAACAATAATACGCAGCCCAAATAAACCAGAATGAAAGCCGCGCCACCATACTCGCCGGTCATATAGGGGAAACGCCACACGTTGCCCAATCCTACGGCACCACCGGCCGTGGCAAGAATCATACCTATCTTACTTCCAAATTTCGCTCTCTCTTCTGACATTATACTACCGTTTTAATCATTATCCTTGCAAAAGTATAAAAATTATTTTAGGTATTGTAAAGATTTAAAGAAAATATCAATTTTCTAATTACAATTTGACGGTTTTTCTTCATTTGTGTTTGTTTTCCTTCAAAAAAACAAACTGAGCTCCTCGCTGACGATCCCCCTTCGCCGGGGTGGCAATACTCCTTTTTTTTATTAGAGCCCTATTATCGGAGGATTCTCAAAGCTGTTCCTTCGCTTGAAAAGAGGACTAAAACGGCGCAAACTACAGCGATAAAGCACAAAGACAGTCACCCATTCACCCAAAGGAGTAGTATCATCCTTCCATCCCAAAAGACAAGGAAAATAGTCAAGGACGGGCTTTAGCTGCCGATGGAGCTATGGGGCTAAGGTGATGGAGTAGCCTTGCGAGCAAGCTCGCCGGTTACTCCATCACCTTAGCCCCACCCCTGCGGGGAAAAGCCCGTCCATGACGAAAATTGCTTTGGCATAAAATTGCCTTACGGCATAAAATCAATCACATCCCCTGAATCTTCCCACAAGCAGTTTAGAAAGACTTGATTATACCTTGATCATCATCATAACGCTCAATCTGTATAACGCTCAATCTGTTCTTTGGGCCGTGATGTTTTCCTTACCAACGAACTCGTGTGCTGCATTATTTTATGCCGTAAGGCAATTTTACGCTATAGCGATTTTCTTCATGGGCAGGCTTGTCACCTATGGTGTGGGCCAGCAGCTATGGGGTGGGTGCGAGCTTGCTCGCCAAGCCACCCCATAGCTGCTGACCCATTGCTCTATTAGGAGCAAAAGACTGACCATGATTTTCCTACAATCTTAGGTGGTAAAACGTCTATTTTGAATCCTTAGCCTTTTTAGACAGTCTTCGTTGAAATGATTTTCCTACAATCTTAAGGTGGTAAATTATTTATATATGCTCGATGAATGTACGACAATGCTCGTTATCTTTTCAACGTACATCATCGTACATTGTACATTTGGCTTAACGAAAACATTCAATCTATGTGTCCTCTCCCCATCCTCTGAAAATATCCGCTGAGCCTATTAAATTCCAACAGAGTTGACAACATCATTCACTATCTACGGAATAAGTCGACGGGTCAAGATCTTATGCCCTAAAAGGGTTGACAGCTGTCATTTGCTGCAAATTTAATCAATTTGTTCTTGTCTGGCAAACTTGCAATCAACGAAACAGGGGTAAACGTTAGTGTCTATAACAGAGATGATCTTTGGCGAATGAGGGCCGATGCCTTGCGGGGCATCATTCCGATTGGCAATAGGCGGCAGGAAGAAATGGGGAAAAGAAAAAGCCAATCGATTGATGAAACAACCGATTGGCTCAGTATTTTGGTCGGGATGAGGCGACTCGAACGCCCGACCCCTACGTCCCGAACGTAGTGCGCTACCAACTGCGCTACATCCCGAATGCTCCGGCAAAGAATAGCGTTTCTTTGTCTTTAGCGGGTGCAAAGGTAATGCTTTTTTTTAATATTCGTGCAAATAATTGAAGAAAAATTTGCGGGGAAAGAAAAAATCTTGTACCTTTGCACTCGCTTTCAAGAAGCAGCCTCCTCAACGGGCTCTTCCGACAGCGAAAAGGTACCTTAGCTCAGGTGGTAGAGCAATGGACTGAAAATCCATGTGTCCTTGGTTCAACTCCAAGAGGTACCACTTTTTCCAATGCCTGCGACAACCATCGCAGGCATTTTTTTTATTTTCCTCGGAACCAGTTTTCTCTCACTATTTCGCAGGATGCGCTCCACAGACAACCGGTCACCGCCACTCAACCCTCATTACTCATGCCATCATCACAATAACAAATGGCGGAACAGAGCCCAGCCCCATTCCGCCATTTCTTGTCGTATCCAATGAATGCTTATCTTCCGAGCCAGGCCTCTGGATTGAGCGTCGCCGTCTCCTTGCGCAACTGGAACTGCAGAATATTGCCCGGGCCTACGGTTCCGAGCACCTGACGTGCACTGACGTGCTGACCACTGTGAACGCTGACGCTGCTCAGATTGAAATAGACCGAGATGTAGATGCCGTGACGCACCATCACGCCGCGTGTTCCGCCGAAGCCGAACACACTGGTCACCTCACCGTCGTAGACGGCGCGCGCCTGGCAACCTGGATTTCCCTTGATCTTGATGCCCTTGTTGTCGAGCTGCACATTGTTCAGCCCCTCTACATTGTGCATTCCATAGCGGCTCACAATCTTGTAGTTGCCGGTGATGGGCATGGGCAGTCGGCCACGGTTGGCCTCAAATCCGCCATTCAGCATCCGGTCTGAAGCCGAATAGCGCTGTGCTTCCTGGGCCTGCTGCTGTGCGCGCTGCATTTCCTGCTGACTGCGTTGGCGGTCGGCCTCAGCCTTGCGTTCTGCTGCCTGACGCTGTGCCTCGGCCTCACGGGCCTGCTGCTCGGCAAGGGCTTTCTGTCGTTGCGCCTCAGCCTCACGGGCTTCGGCAGCCCGTTGTTGGGCGGCCTGGGCTTCCCGTTTTCGGGCCTCCTCCCGCGCCTGGCGCGCCGCAGCCTCGGCGGCCGCCGCCCGTCGGGCCTGTTCCTTCAGTTGAGCTTCGCGCGCCCTGGCCTCCTCGATGCGGCGCTGATTCTCGCGCGCCCTGGCCGCCGCCTCCTCGCGCTGCCGCTTCAGGGCCTCCGCTCTTGCCTTGGCGGCGGCTGCCGCGGCAGCCTTACGCTTGGCTTCGGCAACAGCGCGTTGATGGGCTTTCTCCACCTCGATAGCCACCAGACGGTCGATTTGAGCATTGAGCGCGGCATCCTTCTGGCGTTGCTCGGCAATGACCTTTTGGATGGTCTTCTGCTGCGACTGCAGCGAAGCCACCACTTGCTGTTGTTCGGTCTGCTGATTCTGGAGCACCTGCCGCTGTCTCACTCCTTTATTGAGCAGCACCCTCTTCTGTCCCCTCACGTGCGAGAGCTGCTGATGCTTGGCATCCACTTGCCGTTGCTTGGCCTTGAGCATCTCACCCTGTTGCCGCTGGTATTGCGCATACTCACGCACAAAACGGAAGCGACGGTACATTTGGGCAAAATTCTTCGCCGAGAAGATAAACATCAGTTTGTCCTGCACGGTCTGCCGATGGGCCAGTGAGCGCAGGCTGCGGATGTATTTGCGCTGACGGTCGCGAAGCTGGGCCTGAAGCGTCCCGAGTTGCGACTGAAGCACCTGCATGTTGCCGTTCAGTCCTTTGATATCCTGTTCTATTCCGTCAATATTGCGTTGGCTTTCTCCAATCTGCGTGTTGAGTGCCTCCAGATGCTGGAGCCGAGAGCTGACGTCGGCCTGGTTCTTCTTGAGTGCCCGTTCCTGCTCCTTAATCTTCTGTTGAATCTGGCTGCGCTGCTTTTCCAGCCCTTTGATGGAAGCATTGGTGTATACGGGGCGCTTTGCAGCCGTAGTGTTGGCGGCTTTGCCTTTCCCCTTCTGCCGCTTTGGGTTGACGGCGGTAGCACGCCGTGAACTTCGCGAGGAAGCTTTGGCCTGCACCTTCTGGGCCGTCTTGGGTTTCTTTGTAGTCGTCTGCCTGCGGTTTTGTGCCGGCAGGGCGCAACAGGCTGAGACGAGCGCTAAAATAATAAGAATCCGTTTCATTTATAGGCTTAGCAATTTCTTCAATACCTCTTCGGCATCCATCTGTTGATATTTGCCCGGTACGGTGGTTTGTGCTTCCCAGTTGTCGTCGTTGGAGAGTTTATTCAACTCAAGGGTCACCGTGGCCGAATGATGCTTCTTTGTGGCGTTCGTGACGAAAGAGAACGACTGGTTGGCCGGAAACATCTTGGAGCCCATCTTGCGGAAGTCGGAATAATTCCAGGTGAGGGTCGACTTTCCGTTCTGCTTGCTGGCGTAGGTGATGAGTGCCTTGAGGATTCGCCCGGTGGCCTTCTCAGCTGTCCATTGGTAGGAGATGTCGTCCTTCTTCAGGCTGATGGGCCATGCGTCGCCCGCGGAAGTCAGGTCTACGCCAAACTTTTTGAGGTCGCTCTCGCCCACCTTCTGTGCTCCTGGCAACAACAGTTGGTTCCAGAACAACGCCTGAAGACTATAGAAATTCAGTCCGTTGTCGCGCAGAAAGTCAAGCTGGCGGTAATCGGCCTTGATATACTGCTTATGGATGCGGTCGATGACGAGCACGTAGGAGGGCGTAAACTCCAACCGTCCCACTTCGCTGCCGATGACGGGCAACTGCAATTGCAGGCGAATGACCTGATCCTTGCGCAGTCGGAGTTGTCCCGGCACCGAAATGTCATTGTTGCCCGAGTTGAGGGTGAAGGTCATACTGGCCACGATATTCTTCTGATAGAGCTGGTTGTCGCTCACTTTCTGTACGAACTTCAGTTGGCTGGCAGCAGCATTCTCTCCTGTCGCCGGCGAAGAAACCGTAGTTCCTGCTTTTCCATTGACCGCAGACTTCGGCGTGCCACACGAGGCAAAAGCCATGGAGATGGCGGCAGCCATGAGCGGAAGATAAGTCTTGACAACTTTCATCATTCTCATTTCTCTTTTCTTTCGTAAAATTTTTTCTCTTTAATTTTTCTCTCTAACAGGGCGTCCCCGCTTTTTTTCTTCAACGCTTTCTGCCACCAGTCAACCGCCTCGTCGGTGAGACCGCATTTGAAGTAGATGTCACCGGCATGGTCGAGGAGAGTAGAGTTGTCGCCCGTCGTGTCGGTGTCCACCTGCAAGGCCAGATCGATAAACTGCCGCGCCTCGTCGTAGCGTCCCTGACGGAAGAGCACCCAGGCATAGGTATCGATACTGTTGGCACTGTTGGGCTCGCCGTTCACGGCTTTCAGACTCATTTTCGCCGCGCGGTCGAGGTCTACTCCCTTCAGACAGAGGAAGTAGGCGTAGTTGTTGAGAACCATATAATTGTTCTCGTTCCATACCAGACTGCTGTCGAAGGCGGCAAAAGCCTCCTGTTCTTTGCCCAACTGATGGAGCGCGTCGCCCATCATGCCGTAGAGATCCGACACTTCGCTGTCGGCCCAGCTCTTGGTGCGGTGGTTGATGGCAGCCCGGCAGGCATTGACCGTCGTTTGGGGTTGCTTCAATTCATAGCCACCCTGTGCCCAGACATCGTAGAACCACTTCTCCGTGGGATTGTATTGTGCTCCCTGCTGGGCCAGCTTCAAGATCTTCTGCCAGGTACTGTCTCTCTGCGCCTCGGAAAGTGTAGCTCCGGGGAAGGTGGCTGCGATGAGATATTGCAAAGCCTGCTGATTGCCCGGCTCGAGTTCGACCACCTTGGAGAAATATTCTTTGGCTTGTCCTATCTTGGTAGAATCCGTTGCAAGCAACTGGCCTTTGGCCAGGAGAAATTGCGTGTTGGCCGGATCCAGGGCGATCAGCGTGTCGATGAGCTGCCCTGCGGGAGCGAGTTTCGAACTGTCGGTGAGGGCTATGGCAAGCTCCATGCGCAAGATGGCCTGACGGGTGCCGACAGAAGTGCGCTTATTGAGAAGCAGTTTCATCCGTTCATTGTTCTCGCTCACCGAGTCGCCGACGGCCCGATAGTAGCCGAGCATGGACAGTTGTCCCTCAGGACTTTCGGGGTCGTCGCCCATCACGGTGTCAAAGACACGTTTGGCTTCTGGATATTTCTTTTGATTGACAAAAAAGTTACCCAACTTCAACCGGAACGATTCATCGTTAGGATTCTCCTTGATCAAGTTGTCGTAGACCTTCTGAGCCTGTTTGTGCCGGCCCATCTCTTCGAGGAGCTGGGCGCGGGCAAAGGTGAGATCATCACTGCCGCCGCCAAGGAGCTCTATCTTGTCGATGGTCTTCAGCACTTTCTCATTCTGCCGGGTGACGTAGTAGAGGTTGATGAGATTTTGCAGCACGGGCAGTTTGTCGTCGGTCTTGGTCAGTATATCCTCAGCCACCTTTGTCGCCTCCTCATAATTGGACTCCATATTGTAGGCGTTGAGCAGTCCGGTGAGCATATACGGATTGTTGGGGGCAAGGTTGACAGCCGCCTTCATGGCCTGCTGCATCACACTATTGTTGTCGAGATAAGCGTAGAAGCCCGACAGATAATAGTAGACTTCCGGTGCTCTCGGATTGAGCCTGCGGCAGAGTTCAAGCAGATCAAAGGCCGCGTCCTGCTTTCCCTGCTTCATCATCGCTATGGCCTGTGGAAAGAAATAGGAATAAGCCAGGCTGTCGCTGTAGCTCATGTTCCATTTCTCGGGCACGTCAACCGTGAAGCTGACATTGTCCAACTGCCCATTTCCGCCTGCCTGGCCGCTTTCAGCCAGGCAAGTGTCTGTATCGTCGTCTGTATATGTGGCCGTGTCTATGGCTTCGGTTTCCATTCCGTCGTCGTCCACCACGGTCGTATCGACTTCCACCGGTACATCCTTCAAGTTCACCTGCGCCGACAGCACGATGGGGAGCAACGGCATGAGAAGCACCAAACCAACCCGCAACATCTTTGTTTTCATATCTTACCTTATCAGAAAAAGTATCATTTCACGCCCGTATGGCCATAGCCGCCCGTGCCTCGCTCTGAAGCATCCAAGGCGACGACTGGCTCAAAGACAGCCGTCTCGTGGCGGGCGACCACCATCTGCGCGATGCGCTCACCATCATTGACCACGAAATCCTCGTTGGAGAAATTCACCAACAGCACCTTCAACTCGCCTCGATAGTCTGAGTCGATGGTTCCCGGCGTATTGAGAATCGTGACGCCATGCTTCAGCGCCAATCCGCTGCGAGGCCGTATCTGAGCCTCAAAACCGCGGGGCAGCTCAATGCAGAGCCCTGTTGGGATGAGCTGACGCTCCATTGGGCGGAGGGTTATCGGACCATCGAGATTGGCACGCAAGTCCATTCCCGCACTTTCCGCCGTGGCATAGGTAGGGAGGGGCTGGTGGCCTGTATTCACAACTTTTATTGTAATCATTTCTTGCTATCCATTCATTTAAAATGCAAAAATAATGATTTATTGTCAGATTCCTCCATTTTGCACAATAAAAAACGTTAGAGCCTTCTACATAGACCCAAATTGTTTAAGCTCAGGCAACGGCCTACAGTGAGAATTATGAGCAACGTCATTCTCCGATATCGGAGTTTTTTAGTAATTTTGCACGAAAACCAAAGACAAGATTCATGAACCTGTTGTTATCCATCATCGTATCCATCATCGTATCCATCCTCACTTTCGGTGCCGTTGCCGACGGTAGCACCAACAACGCCGGGGCCATCAACCGTGCCATCAGCGAATGCCACAAGCGCGGAGGCGGGACGGTAGTCGTCCCGGCCGGCACATTCGCCAGCGGAAGCATCTTCCTTCAGAGCAACGTGACGCTGCGCCTGGAAAAAGGAGCCACGCTCAAAGGCGTTGATGATCTCAAAGCCTACCAACCGCTCCACACCAGTGCCAACCTCGACCGCTACGATTCCGGCCGCGGCACGGTCAACTCCAACCTTGCCACCGACAGCATTTGGACGCTGGCCTTCATTCACATCGAGGATGCCGACAACGTCGCGATCTGCGGAGGAGGGACCCTCGACGGCTGCCACCTGTTCAATCCACAGGGCGAGGAGCATCAGCGAGGTCCCCACGCCATCCTCATCGCCAACTCCTCACGGCTGCATCTGCAGGGATTCACCGTCAGACGGGCGGCAAACTATGGGCTCCTGGCCTACCAAATCAGGAGTGCCCGCTTCGACCGACTGAATTTCGAACAGGGATGGGACGGCATTCACATCCGTGGCGCACGCAACGTGAGCATCAGAAACTGCAAGTTCCAGACGGGGGACGATGCCATCGCAGGCGGCTATTGGAACCGGATGGTCATCAGCGGTTGTGACATCAACTCCTCGTGCAACGGCATAAGGATGATTCAACCCTCACAGCACCTCACCGTGAAAGACTGTCGCTTCTACGGTCCGGGCGACTTTCCCCACCGCACATCGGGAAAGACATCGAGTGATGCGGCCATCAGCTTGGAGCCGGGTGGTTGGGGGCCTGCCCCGGGACGGCTGGACGACATCGTGCTGAATAACATCGACGTGAAAAGTATGCTCACTCCCCTTTCGGTCACGCTAAGCGAGGACAACACCCTGGGGCGCATCTGTGTGGATCACCTGGTCGCGCACGACATCACACGCATGGCCCTGTCGGTGAAGAGCTGGGGCACGGCCCGCAGCGAACAGGTGAAAATCCGCCACGCTGTATTGGAATTCCGTGGGATAGATGATCCCTCGTTGCCCGACTGGTTCAAGACGCATACCACCGACCAATGGCCTGTATTTCCCAGTTGGGCCATGTACTTCAGAAATGTTGACCACGTATCCGTCAAGAATGTCATCTGTTCCTTCTCCGGCAAGGACTACCGCAAGCCCATTCTGTATGACCATGTAGGGAAGATCGATATCAGCAGAACGAAATGCAAAAGTATGAAACAGTTGCCTGTCCTATAGAGAAATCGCCAAAGTCTTACCCACATAGACTTTGGCGATTTCTCGTTTTTGCTCTTTCCTACTCCAACCTGCCGCCCAAGCGCTTGGCAAGTGACGGGGCAGAGCGGACACACTGCCGCGGCCCGCGCGTGACGGCGGTCGGCAGAGTTCTATTCCTTCTTATACTGCGACGGAAGATAGCCAAACAGTTCCTTATAGCATTTAGAGAAATAGCGCGGCGAGGCAAACCCCACCTTATAGGAGATCTCTGAAACGGTGAGCTGACTTTTCATCACAAGTTTCTCGGCATGGCGCAACCTTACAAGACGGAGGAACTCGCTCGGTGTCTTTCCCGTGACGGCTACCATACGGCGATAGAGGTTGACACGGCTCATGCCCAAATCCTTGCTCATGCGCTCAACAGTCAGCGTGCTGTCGTCGAGATGTTTTTCCACGTAGGCTGTGGCGTCGATGACAAATTGCTCGTCGAGGGGTGTTATCTCCTCTTGTGTGATCCGCGGTTCCACCTTGGCGTCCTTCGCCGCAGTGCCAGACTTGAGCAAACGGTTGATGTGCTGTTTGAGCATATCGAGGTCGAAAGGCTTTTTGAAGTAGTCGTCGGCACCACAATCGCGGCTTTCCTTTTCGTTCTCCTCCGAAAGGCGGGCCGTGAGCATTCGATGCCCTTGTCGTTGGTGCCCATCCACAGCAGACCGCTGTGGTCTTGGGTCATGGAGCAGACATCGCCGAGCGGCAACAGGCCCAGTCGCCGCTGTCCGTTGAAGCAGAAGGCCAGCCCCAAACGGTAGGTGCCCACCCACGTGATGCCCAAATCGTCGACATAGACACACTGCAGGGTATTGTCGGGGAGCGACATCCGGTCGTTGTCGTCATGGAGCCATTGCATCGTCTGATGGCCCTGGCGGTCGATTTCCACAAGCCCATCGTGGTCGGTGGCAAGAAGAATGTGGCCCGACTGGTCCTCGGCCACATCGCACACCACATATCCCGAAATGCTTTTCCAGGATCTTCCGCCCCGGTAGCCCACAGCAAACTTCTCGGAAGAGCTTACCCACAGGTTGCCCTGAGAGTCGATGAAGATCTTGTAGTTGTCGTTTTTCCCATTTGCGTACTTTTTCATAAAATCGCACGAAAGAAGCCGTTGCCTGCCGGGCAGGCCATACACGGCAATCCAACCGTTCTCATAGCTGACGGCCAACCGTTTTCCCTTGGCGCAAATGTTGGAGACATGGTTTCCTCCTGCAGCAGCATCCACAACTTTGGTAGCCTTGTCGGCCAGCACATCATAATAATAGATCTGATTGCGGCTGTTGACGATCCACAGATTGCGCTTCGCGTCGGAGCACACACGCCTCACGCCACCCGTCATGCCGTGGTTTCTCATCCATCCCTCTATGTCATTGTCGAAGGTCTCGGTCAGTGGACTGTAAAGGCAATATCCGCTGCCAGTCCTTATCCAGAGTTTTCCGTCGGCCGACTCCGTGATCTCCTCAATCACATTGTCGGGCAAACTCAACGGGTCGCCTGGACGGGAATAGTAGCTGCGGATGGTGAAACCATCGTAGCGGTCGAGCCCAAGAGACGTGCCCACCCAAAGGAAACCGCGCGAACTCTTGACCACGCAGTTCACGCAATTGTTGGAAAGACCAGCCTGATAACCGATGTGGAAAAACTTGAGTGTAGGGTCAAGCGACCACACTGGCAAGCAGACAGCAAGGAGAAGAGAAAAGATGAGGAGTCTCTTGAGAACGATCAGATTCATAATTTTCGCAGGTTTCTTTATAAAGCACTCGCAGGTGAAGTGGATTCAACAAAAAGTCTTACGATTGCAAACTTACACAAAATTACTTAAAAAAACGCAGCCGATGAGCAATATTTGAAGGAGGGGGAGACAACAGAACAAAAAATGGATGTTGATGCCGGCTCCCATTTGGTGCCCCGCAGGCTTGCATGTGGAAGCCCGCGGGGCGCCTTATGGAATCCCGCGGGGCGGCTTATGCCGCCTGTCATGATTAACCACAAACGAAGACAAGTCTAAAGGGCGGTGCACGCTGAATCTTTCAACTTCAAAGAAGTGTTCACCTGTATTGCGACAGATCTCAACGCTGAATGGACCCAAACAAACAACCATGATGGGATTGCGCCATGCCATTGGGAGAATGGGTCAAAAACAAGAAACATGCACAAAAACTGCTGATTATTTTGTAGTCCACTCAAATTCCACTATCTTTGTACCTAAATAACAAAGATGAAAACTGCTGAGTTCTTCAACAAGTTCAGAAGTCGGTATCTGTGGGGCAACCTCGCCGCCATGGCTGTTACCGTAGTGGCGCTGGCCTTTGGGGCCAAGATTGCCATCGATATCTATACCCATCACGGGGAGTCGATCCCTGTGCCCAATATCCTCCACCAGTCGTTCGACAAGGCTCAAGACGAGCTCGACGACCTGGGACTGAAAATGGTGGTCACCGATACGGGATACGTGAAGCGGCTCCCACCGGGAGCTATCCTCGAACAATCGCCTGCGGCAGGCGAACGGGTGAAATCGGGACACATCATCTATGTGACCATCAATTCCGCCTCTTCACCCACCATCAGTCTGCCCGACGTGATCGACAACTCCTCGCTGCGAGAGGCCATGGCAAAACTCACGGCTATGGGATTCAAACTGGGACAGCCCAAATTCATACCGGGCGAGAAAGACTGGGTCTACGGCATTCAATGCAACGGCCACTCTGTAGTGGCTGGTGACAAAGTACCCGTGGATGTGCCGCTCGTGATACTCGTGGGCAACGGTATGAGGTCGGAGTCTGACTCCGTAGACTACATCGACCCGGCATCCAACGACGACGCAACCCCCTTGGAGTCGGGGGGCGACGTGGACGAGTTTGAGGAGGTGACGGCACCGCCCGCAGAAGAGCGTTCTTCTGCCTCGCACGGAGACGACGAAAAGAGTGAAAACGCCAAGTCGACGTCGAAAAAAGAAAAAACGGACAACGCCAAGCTACAATGAAGATGATGGACATGGATGACATAGAAGATCTTTTCGACGATGCCAGAGAACCTGGGCATGATGCCACTGGAGCCGCCGACGGGCATCTCTTCGAGCACTGGAGCTTCGAAGTGGATCCTGGTCAGAAGCCCGTGCGTATCGACAAGTTCCTCGCCGAGAAGAATCCCTTTCAGAGCCGCAACCGCATACAGCAGGCTGCGGAGGCCGGTTGTATCTTCGTCAACGGCACACCAGTGAGGAGCAACTACAAGATCCGGCCCAACGACGTCGTCAAGCTGATGCTCCCGCGGCCCAAGCACGACTCAAGCATCGTGGCTGAAGACATTCCGCTCAACATCGTCTACGAGGACGAGGTGCTAATGGTGGTCAACAAACCGGCAGGAATGGTGGTGCATCCCGGCGCCGGCAACTTCACCGGCACGCTCATCAACGCCGTGGCCTGGCACCTGCGCGACATGAAAGAGTTTGATGCCAACAACCCGGAGGTCGGGCTCGTGCACCGCATCGACAAAGACACCAGCGGACTGTTGGTCGTGGCCAAGACGCCTGAGGCCAAGACCTCGCTCGGCAAGCAATTCTACAACAAGACCACCCACCGCTCCTACAACGCCCTTGTGTGGGGCAATATGGACGGCGACGAGGGGCGCATCGAAGGCAACATCGGCCGCGACCCAAAAGACCGGCTGCGCATGAAGACCTTCGAGCCCGACTCTGGAATCGGCAAGCCGGCCGTCACTCACTGGCGGGTTATGGAACGATTCGGCTACACCACGCTCGTGGAGTGTATCCTCGAAACGGGCCGCACCCACCAAATACGCGCTCACATGAAGAGCATCGGCCATCCGCTCTTCGGCGACGAGCGCTATGGCGGATGTGAGATTCTGCGCGGCCAGCGGTCGTCGACCTACAAGGCCTTCGTGGAGAACGGCTTCAGACTCTGCCCGCGACAGGCTCTCCACGCACGCACATTAGGATTCAGGCATCCCGTGACCGGAGAGCAAATGGACTTCGACAGTCCATGGCCCAACGACTTCGCGGCTCTCATTGATAAATGGAGAAGATTCATAGCCGGAAATGCCGCTATGGACCAAGGGGCCACGACAGGCGGTAATTGCTGAACCGATAAAAAAGGAATTAAATAAAAAGACATAATCTTGGTAGTATGAAAAATCTTAAGAGAAACATCGCTATCGTTTGTGGTGGCGATTCTTCGGAACACGACGTTTCCATGCGCTCGGCCGAAGGTTTGTATTCCTTCTTTGACAAAGAGCGCTACAATGTCTACATTGTCGATGTGAAGGGACAGGATTGGCATGTAGCTATGTCAGACCGCAACATTACCATCGACAAAAACGACTTCTCGTTTCTGCTCGACGGCAAGGTGGTGATGTTCGACTATGCCTATATCACCATCCACGGCACTCCGGGCGAGAATGGCATCATGCAGGGCTACTTCGACCTGCTCCACATCCCCTACTCCACCAGCGGCGTTCTCGTTGAGGCCATGACCTTCGACAAATATGTGCTCAACAACTACCTGCGCGGCTTTGGCGTGAGGGTGGCCGACAGCATCCTGCTGCGCCGCAATGAGCCCTACGACGAGCACGCCATCGAGGCCCGCCTCGGCATGCCGGTATTTGTGAAGCCCGCCAACGACGGATCGTCGTTCGGTGTGAGCAAGGTGAAATGCGCCGACCAGCTTGCTCCTGCCCTGCGCGTGGCCTTCATGGAGAGCGACGAGGTGATGGTGGAGAAGTTCATGGACGGCACCGAACTCTCAATCGGCTGCTACAAGACCAAGCAGAAGAGCGTGGTATTTCCCGCCACTGAGGTAGTGACCAAAAATGAATTCTTCGACTACGACGCGAAATACAACGGTCAGGTCCAGGAGATCACTCCCGCACGCATCTCCCCCGAGACAGCAAAAGCCGTCGCCGACGAGACCAGCCGCATCTACGACATCCTGAAATGCAACGGCATCATACGCATTGACTACATCATCACGAAGGATGCCGACGGCAACGACCAGGTGAACATGCTCGAAATCAACACGACACCGGGTATGACTGCCACAAGCTTCATTCCACAGCAGGTGAGAGCTGCCGGTCTCGACATCAAGGACGTGCTGACGGACATCGTGGAGAACCAGTTCGCATAACAACAACCTTCGGGCGCAAGTTGCCGGTGAAGCACCGGCAACTTGCGCCTTTTTTCGTACTTCATCATGAACAAGAGCTACATCTTTGGTCTTTTGGCCATCCTGCTCACGCTGTCGGGCTGCGAGCACGAGACTTACGAGACGGGTGAGGGATCGCTGAGCCTTACCACTACCGACTTCGGCATGATGCATTCAAGCGAAGCCCAGCGGGCCGACTATGTGGTGACCGACGACGGCAGACGGTTGAACTTTACCACACCGGCCATTGCCGAATGGGCCACAACAGCCGACTCGCTCTACCGGGTGCTGGTCTATTACAAGGTGGAGGCCGACAGTTCCATACAGCCCGTATCGATGAACCAAGTGATCGTAGCTCCGCTCTATGAGACCGTCCAACTGAAAGCCGTCCCCACCGATCCGCTGACGTTTACGAGCGCATGGGCCGGCGGTGGCTATCTCAACGTGGGATTCTCGGTGAAAACCGGAAAGCAGGATGGTGACATGCAGGCTCAGCGTATTGGATTCGCGCGCGATTCTATCCGCATCATTGACGGCAAACGGGTGAGCTTCATCCGCATGATGCACGAGCAGAACGGCCAGCCCGAATATTACAGCGTCCGCTCCTACGCGTCTGTGCCCTGGCCCGAAAAATGCGACAGCATCGTGCTGAGCGTAAACGACTACAAAAATGCTATTATAAAAGGAATACCTTCCGAAAGATAGAAAAAAAAGACGGCATACTCCCACAGTTCAGAGGCTCTGTGGAGAGATTTCGTGAATAAAACAAATCGTGCGGTTCACGGCAATGATACTGCCGCGAATCGCACGATATTTTTTTCCCTTTTCAGGGGAGACAGGGACTTATTTCAGCACGCCTAATTCTTTTCCAATCTTGATAAAGGCGTTGATGCAACGGTCGAGCTGCTCACGGGTGTGGGCGGCACTGAGCTGCACACGAATACGGGCCTCGCCCTTCGGCACTACTGGATAGTAGAAGCCGGTGACATAGATACCTTCGTCGAGCAGGCGGTTGGCATACTTCTGCGACAACGGAGCGTCGTAGAGCATCACGGCACAGATAGCACTCTGAGTGGGCTTGATGTCGAAACCGGCTGCCATCATCTTATCGCGGAAATAGTTGACATTCTCCACAAGCTTGTCGTGCAGAGAATTGTCGCGCTCCAAGATATTGAACACCTCAAGACTGGCACCAATAATGGAGGGAGCGAGAGAGTTGGAGAACAGATAGGGACGACTGCTCTGGCGCAGCATGTCGATGATTTCCTTACGGCCGGTGGTGAAGCCGCCAAGAGCGCCGCCGAACGCTTTGCCCAATGTACCGGTGTAGATGTCCACACGTCCGTAGGTATTGGTGAGTTCGCTCACGCCGTGGCCCGTCTTGCCTACAACACCTGCCGAGTGGCTCTCGTCGACCATCACAAGAGCATCATACTTTTCGGCCAAATCGCAGATTTTGTCCATCGGAGCCACATTGCCGTCCATCGAGAACACGCCATCGGTGCAGATGATGCGGAAGCGCTGAGCCTGGGCCTCCTTGAGGCAACGCTCCAAATCCTCCATATCGGCATTCTTATAACGATAACGCTTTGCTTTGCAGAGTCTCACGCCATCGATAATGGAAGCATGGTTGAGGGCATCGCTGATGATGGCATCCTCGTCGGTGAGGAACGAACCAAACAGACCACCATTGGCATCGAAGCAGGCTGCATAGAGAATGGTGTCTTCTGTCTTGAAATACTTCGATATGGCAGCCTCAAGCTCCTTGTGGATATCCTGGGTGCCGCAAATGAAGCGCACGGAAGACATGCCGTAGCCACGGCGATCCATCATCTTCTTGGCAGCCTCGATCAGGCGGGCGTCGTTGCTCAGGCCAAGATAGTTGTTGGCGCAAAAGTTGAGCACTTCCTTACCTTTCACCTGAATGGCAGCTCCCTGTGGACTCTCAATGATGCGTTCTTCCTTGTAGAGACCGGCTGCTTTAAGGTCTGACAATGATTTCTCCAAATGTTCTTTGATTTTTCCGTACATAATAGATAAGATTTTTGAGGTTTATGATACAAAGTAAATGATAATTTTTCAGAATCTCCCTCATTGACGGATTTTTTTTCAACTTCCGTCGGCAAATTAAACAAATTTAAACATTAAACCGATTATTATCAGCGAAAAAATGTGTTACTTTGCGTCAGAAAATTAAAAACCCTTATTAGCTGACAGAAACAGATATTATGAAGAATGTATTGGTAATCGGTTCTACCGGACAGATTGGTTCGGAATTGACAAAAGAGTTGAGAAGCCGTTACGGCAACGAGCATGTTGTGGCTGGATATATCAAAGGCGCGGAACCCAAGGGTGAGCTGCTCGAATCCGGCCCGGCAGAGGAATGCGATGTCACCAACGGCGAAATGATTGCCGGCGTAGTGAAAAAATACCATATCGACGCAATCTACAACCTGGCCGCCCTGCTGTCGGTGGTTGCAGAGAACAAGCCGCGCCTGGCTTGGAAGATAGGCATCGACGGTTTGTGGAACGTGCTTGAGGTGGCTCGCGAAAACCACTGCCAGGTTTTCACGCCAAGCAGCATCGGATCATTCGGCCCCAACACGCCAAAATGGAACACGCCACAGGACACCATCCAGCGTCCGCAGACGATATACGGTGTGAGTAAGGTGACAACAGAATTGCTCAGCGACTGGTTCTTCCACAAGTACGGCGTCGACACACGCAGCGTACGCTTCCCGGGCCTTATCTCTTACGTCACGCCTCCTGGAGGCGGCACCACCGACTATGCCGTAGACATCTTCTATTCTGCCGTAAGAGGCGAAAAATTTGTATGTCCCATCCCAGAAGGAACCCTTATGGACATGATGTATATGCCCGACGCCCTGCATGCCGCTATCTCTCTGATGGAGGCCGACCCGGCAAGACTGATCCATCACAACGGATTCAACGTGGCATCCATGAGCTTCGCTCCCGAGACAATCTATGCTGAAATCAAGAAGCACAAGCCCGACTTCGAGATGGTCTACGACGTTGATCCTTTGAAAAAGAGCATCGCCGAAAGCTGGCCCGACAAATTAGATGACAGCTGTGCCCGCAAGGAATGGGATTGGGCACCAAAGTACAACCTCAGCGAGATGACCATAGACATGCTCGACAAACTGAGCAAGCGACTGAATTGCAACAAATAATCATAAAAAAGCACTGCTGAGCAGTGCTTTTTTGTTTTAACACCTACGCGCCCCATCCTATTCTCACTATACTCACAAGACAGTGGCACCTTGTGCGTTGCTCATTTTTACGCCTTCACCTCATTGGGTTTCTCACCTTTATCGAAGAAGAGACGCACGTTGTCGAGCGTTGTCTGGGCAATATTCTGCAAGGCCTCACGCGTGAAAAAAGCTTGGTGGGAAGTGAGAATGACGTTGGGCATGGAAAGAAGAATCGCCAGTTTGTCGTCGTTCACCATCTGGTCACTCCAATCCTCATAGAAATAATTCTGCTCATACTCGTAGACATCAAGGCCGGCGGCACTGATCTGCCCACTGCGCAGCCCAAGAATAAGATCTTCGGTGTGGATGAGTTTGCCACGACCGGTGTTGATAATCATCACCCCCCGCTTCATTTTGTTGATGCTCACACGATTGATCATGAAGCGTGTACGGGGAGTTAAAGGAACATGGAGCGAGATAATGTCCGAGCGACGGTAGATTTCTTCAAGATCAACCACCTCTACGTCGTTGGCCTTGGCAAATTCCATATCGGGATAGACGTCATAGGCCAGCACATGCATGCCAAATCCGCGAAGAATTCCTATCAGAATTTTGGCGATGCGGCCCATTCCGACGATTCCCACCGTCTTGCCGTACATATCGAAGCCCATAAGTCCGTCGAGCTTGAAGTTGAACTCGCGTGTCCGGTTCACCGAACGGTAGACCTTGCGGTTGAGACAAAGCATGAGCGTAGCGGCATACTCGGCGACAGCATGGGGCGAGTAGGCGGGCACACGCACCACAGCAATCTTGTCTTGGGCAGCCTGCAAATCAACATTATTGAAGCCTGCACAGCGGAGAGCAATGAGTTTTACGCCACTATCGGCAAGGAAACGGACAACCGAGGCGTTGACATTGTCGTCGACGAAGACACAGACAGCATCCATGCCCTTGGCCAACTGCATACTTTCCTCACTGAGACGGTCGGAGAAATAGTGAATCTCAAAGCCATAGTTCTTGTTGTTCTGCTCAAAACTCTTGCGGTCGTAGCTTTTCGTATCGAAGAATCCAATCTTTATCATATTGTTTGTTGGGTTAAAATGAATGGTAAGTGAACTAAAAATGGGCCCTGTTCCTCTCCCACTAATCAAAAGGCAAGGGTGAGGAAACAGAGCCCTGAGAATGTCAGTATGAGATTATAAAAAGAGGCTTATAAGTCAAGCAAGTTCACAGCTACGCGGAAATAGCCCTTGTTGTTTTCAGGATTCAACATCACCTGAGAAGTGATGGGCATCGGATGTTTGCCAACTTTGAGCTTATAGGTGCAGCTGAGGCGTACATCGTTGACACCAGCCGACTTGCCATAGAAGTTGTCGTTGGCATCCTCGTCATAGCCGTTGAGCGCAAAGGCACCGCCCACAGAGCCATCAAACTTCCACTTCTCGTTCTCGTAGAACACATAGCTGGCCTGTACGAAGGTTGAATAGATGTTCTGCTTATCGAGTGATCCACGGTCGCGGCCTGCAACAAGTGTTGTCCAAGACAGAGTCAACGGGAAGTTGGTGTCATGACCGAAGTTGTAGCTCAAGCCTAAATCGAAGAAGTGACCTGTGTTGTGGCAGTTCCAGTTGAAGAAGCGGTACTGCTTTGCTCCGTCTGCCCAAATGCCGTCGGAGAAGTTATAGATATCCCACAAGGCAATATTGAAGCCACCGAGCGTATAGCTGGCATACCAGTCTACCTCTTTATAGTCACCATCGATCTGCATACCGCCCCAAAGGCCAAAGCGGAAATGGTTGCCGTTGTCGCTGATAGCAAACTCATTGTTCAAGGTCACGCCCTTGCTCACTTCCAAGCCACGCCAAAGGTGTGAGCTCTCCAAGCCCGATACAACATGAAGTTTCTGAGCCTGAACAGGCAAAGCTGCCATACCCAAAAGGCAGAGGGCTGCTAGGAAAATCTTTTTCATACGTTCTAAGTTATTGAATGGTGATGAAATCGTGTTTGAATGTGTCCTGGATCGTAAGTTTACTATAATTCCCAGGACACTTGATATAATAGATATGAATGCACTCAATTAGCAGAGTCCGAAAGCCTTTCCAACAAAGGCTGCGATGATAGCTCCGCAAATCGGGCCGAAGACGGGAACCCAAGAGTAGCCCCAGCCACTGTCACGCTTATGAGCCATAGGCAGGATGGCGTGAGCAATACGCGGTGAGAGGTCACGGGCAGGGTTCATAGCATATCCGGTAGGTCCACCGAGTGACATACCCAAGGAGACGATCACTGCCGTGATAGGCCAAGCGGAAACAGCGCCCACATTGGCTACGTCGGCATAATTGCCAATGCCGATGATCATCAACAACAGGATGAATGTAGCGACAAGCTCCGTGAAGAAGTTGGCAGGTTTGTTGTCGATAGCCGGCATGGTGCAATAAGTACCAAGAACAGCTTCCTTGTCTTCTGTGATATTGAAGTGGTCACGATAGACCAGCCATACAAGAACAGCTCCCAAGAAGCCACCAATCATCTGAGCAACAATATAGCCAATGACACTTGTTGTCAAAGAGGCAGTAACGCCAGCGTTGGCCAGAAATGTACCGAAGCCACCTGTGCAAGCCAGACCGATGGTGACGGCAGGATTGAGGTGAGCGCCACTTGCATGAGCAACAAACACACCAGCCATAACAGCGAGACCCCAGCCTAAGGCGATGACCACCCAACCGGCTCCCTGAGCCTTACTCTTGTTAAGATTACATGCGGCACATACACCGTCTCCCATGAGGACAAGAACAAGTGTGCCCAAGAACTCAAGCGCACAAAGATGCATTAATACTGGATCCATAATAGTATCGTTTTAGTGAATTAGTTTTTAGTGAATAAGTTAATAAGCCAATGAGCTTTAAGACTATCGTTAGTGAATTAGTCTTTAGTTGTCGATTTGGAAGTAAGAGGATATTGCCCCGTGATGCTCCAATTCACTATGGGGCAATACCTCTTGATGTTTAGTCGGTTGTTATTTTGTAAGCGTTCTGCTGATAGCGTTCGCCCAACCCTTCTTGGCATTCTCTATCTCTTCGGTATCGGCTGCGGGTTCGAAGGTGCGCTCCACCTGCCACTGTTTCTTCAGCTCGTCGATGTCTTTCCAGAAGCCTACTGCCAGGCCTGCCAAATAAGCAGCGCCGAGAGCTGTAGTTTCTGTGATCTTCGGACGTACCACCTTGATGCCGAGCAGATTGGCCTGATACTGCATGAGGAGGTTGTTGCGGGATGCACCACCGTCGACCTTCAACTCCGTCAACGGATGATTCATATCCTTAGCCATTGCCTGAGCGATGTCGTAGGTCTGGAAGGCGATGCCGTCGAGAGCTGCGCGTGCAATGTGAGCAGCTGTCGTACCACGTGTGATACCGACAATCGTGCCACGTGCGTAGGGATCCCAATAAGGTGCAGCCAGACCGGTAAGGGCAGGAACAAAGTATACGCCGCCGCTGTCGGGAACGGTAGATGCCAAAGCCTCAACCTCGCTCGACGACTTGATGATGCCCAGTCCGTCACGGAGCCACTGCACAACGCTGCCGCCCACATAGATAGAGCCTTCAAGAGCATAGTTTACAGTGTCGCCGATCTTCCAAGCAACGGTAGTCAGCAGGTTGTTCTTTGAGAGTATGGGCTTGTCACCGATGTTCAGCATGACGAAGCAGCCTGTGCCGTATGTATTCTTGATTGCACCCGGCTCAACGCACATCTGTCCGAAGAGGGCAGCCTGCTGGTCACCGGCCACACCTGCAATAGGTACTTCGTGAGCGAAGATTGTCGTCTTGGTGTGGGCCATGATCTCTGAGCTCGACTTCACCTCGGGCATCATGCTTGCAGGAATGTCGAGAAGTTTCAACAGATCCTCATCCCACTTCAGGTCGTGGATGTTGAACAACATCGTACGGGAAGCATTGGTAACGTCGGTCACGTGGGCCTCACCGCGGGTGAGACGCCAGATCAACCAAGAGTCTACATTACCAAAACGAAGCTTGCCCTGCTCTGCGCGCTTACGGGCGCCGGGAACATTGTCGAGGATCCACTTAATTTTCGTACCGCTAAAGTAAGCGTCAATGATCAAACCCGTCTTCTCGCGAATCATATCGACGAGACCCTGTGCCTTCAGTTTGTCGCAGAACTCGGCTGTGCGGCGATCCTGCCAAACAATGGCGTTGTAGATGGGTTCCTCAGTGTCGATATCCCACACGATGGTGGTCTCACGCTGGTTGGTGATGCCGATGCCGGCGATGTCGAGACCATTGATGTCGATGGCCGAGATAGCCTCAGCAATAGTAGAAGCCTGAGAAGACCAAATCTCGTTGGGATCGTGCTCCACCCATCCCGGTTTCGGGAAATACTGTTTGAACTCCTTTTGGGCTACTGACTTAATCTGACCATTGTGGTCGAAGACAACAGTGCGGGAACTCGTTGTTCCCTGGTCAAGTGCAAGAATGTACTGTTCCATAATTGTAGGTTTTAATTAGTGGTTAAATATGGCTATAATTTAAAGGTTTCTTATGATTCAGATGCTATTGCTCATTGAGTTTTCTTGTCGCTTCCACGTCGAGGGCTTCGGCGAGGATGCTGATGGGATTTTTCACCTCATATCCGGTGGACATCTCGATCTGCCACTTGCAGGTCTCACAGTCACAGGCCACAAAGTCGGGGTTCAATTCATGAATCTGCTTAAACAGTGGTGCGCCGATCGTCTGTGAGCGCTTGTAGTTTTCTTTCTTGAATCCGTAGGTTCCGGCGATACCACAGCATACACTGTCGAGCATGAGGAGTTCCACACCGGGAATCATGCGCAGCATTCCCGTGCTGTATACCCCCCACCCCATGCGCTCCATGTGGCAGGGTGTGTGGTAAGCCATGCGCTTGTGATAGTCCTTACGGAAGGCGAGCTTCAGCTTTCCGGCCTCGATCTGCTGATAGAGCCAGCGGGTGGCGAGAGTGATCGAGTCGCGCACGTCGGCATTGTCGATCTCCAACAGATGGGGATACTCGTCGCGCATGGTGAAGGTGCAGGTGCTGCTGGTGGTCAGTATCGGCTCACCACGCTTCACGGCCTTGCGCATGGAGTTGATGTTGAGTTCTCCCTGCGACTTGGCACTGTTGTACATGCCATTGGCGATCATGGCAACACCGCAGCACTTCTCTTTCTCTAACAGGCGGACTCCGATGCCGCAGGCATTGAGAATCGTCACAAGGTCCTTGGAGAGCTGGGGGAAGTTGTAGTTGGCATAGCAGCCATGGAAATAGCTGACGTGCTTCTTGAATTGCTCCTGCTCCTTTGCATGCTTCTTGTACCACTGCACGAAGGTCTGAAACGAGTAGGCGGGGAACTGGCGGTGCTTGTCGATTTTCAACACACCATCGAGCACGGTCTTGGTAATCCCTAAGCTCAACGCGAAGTTGGTAAGCGGAGCGAAGGTATGCGCCATGGTGCCCACAAAGTCGGTGCTGGCAAGCATCTTGTCGCGCAGCGAGGGCCTGTAGGTGCTGTATTGGATGCGGGCCTTCTGGATGAGGTCGCCTATATCGACATGTTCCGGGCAAGCCACCTCACAGCGCTTGCAGTTGAGACAGAGCTTCAAAGCCTCATCAAAGAACTCAGGATTCTTGATGCGGTAGCGCTCGTTGTCGGGGCCCGACTGTTTAGGACCGGGATAGTTTGGTTCCACCGTCGACACGGGGCAATACACGGTGCAGATGGAACACTTGAGACACTGCTCAAAGTTGAATTTGCTTAGTGCCTTTATCTGAGTTTCTGACATGGTCTTATCTCCTATTCAAAATATTGTTAGCTACTTCAAGCGCGGTGAGCATATCCACACCCTGGCGGTCGCCAAGCTTCACGGCATTGTGGCCGCTGAGCACCGAACCTGCTGCGTAGAGGTTCTCTATGGGCTTGCCATCAATAAGGGCATGCAGTCTGTCGTCGGTCTTTACACCGTATTTCATGTAAGGCTGTGCGTCGAAGAAATAGTATTCGGTCCATTTTTCGCGGTCGGCATCAGCGTCTATATCGAGGCCAAAGATCGGCTCGTAGACTTTTTGGTAGTTGCTCATCAGTCCACGGCTCTCAAACGATCCTGTGGCCAGAATGAATTGCCCGGCCTCAAGCCGCTCCCCGGTAAGTTTCTCTGTGGTGACATAGTTCAGGCGGTTACCAGAGAAATCACCACCATTCACCCTGTCGTTCGGGAAGAGCATACCGCCCAACTCATAGAAGCGGCGGCGCAATGCGGCCTGGACGTAAACGCCGGGAACCGATGGGGGCAACGTTGCGACAAAGCGCACCGTCTTGCCAACCACCTGGTCGAGTTCCTTCACAGAGCTCAGGAAGGCTGGCAACAGAATCACGTCGCCCGTAGCATTCTCACGGCGGACGGCCTCAATCATACGCTTCAGATTGTCGTCGCGTTCGAGAACTTTCTCCACATTTGTGGCACGCATTTCCGAAGGACTGCGGCGGGCATACTCCAATTCGGGAGTGGTGAAGTCTTTGCGCTCCACTTCTACGCCCATCTTGGCGAGATTGTCGGCCAGGAACTCCATGGGTACATCGAGGAAACCGCGCACATTCATGAGCGTCACTTTCTTCCAAGCCAGTTTCTCTGCCGACTCGCTCGTCACCATCCCATTGATGGTGAGCCACGCCGGCTTGAGCAATCCCATAGGGGTCAGACGGTAATGGTTGCACTCGGCATTACCCGCGACGCCCACTCCTGCCTCTTCGAGCAACTTGCGGGCCTCTTCTGCTCTTTGCGTCATGTCGGCCACCTTATGATAGGGATGGCCTGCGCTGAGGCCCTTGCAGGCCTGAAGCGGATTCTCCACCCTTTGTCCATTCTCATCCTTACCCAAGAGGTCGAAGGAGCCGGAGTTGAAATGCAGTGTGCTCTGACCGGCAGCCACGACAGCTACCTTCTTACCAGCTTTCTGCAAGGCGATGCCGCAGGTCAAACCTGTCAGACCGCCACCTATTATAATCATGTCGTACTTCATCTTGCTATCTCCTTTCCTTCTCCCGCGAGTTGGTTTAGTCCGCAAAGGTCTTCATAGATCAGTGATGTCAGTTGTGCTTCGTTGAGAGTGTCGCCCCAAGCCACAGGCCGCATACCCTTCCAGCGCTCACAGACGAAGGCAGCCAGGTCGCGTTCGGCCTTTTCGGCCTCCATCTTTGCCACCTTGCAGAGCACGTTGGCCCCTCGGGCTGAGCAGAGCTCGCCCTGACAGGTACCCATACCGATGCGCGTGCGGCGGCGCAGGTTGATGAGGTTGTGTACATGAAGCTTGTCAACGGCATACTTCACTTCGCCTGCCGTAACATTCTCACACTCGCAGACCAAAGCATCATCCTCGGGCGTGCCGGCAGGAATCGTAGTCGTCATCGTGCCGTGACGGCCCTCCATGGCGAAGAAGCTGTACTGGCGGGCATCATGGCTCACACGGCCCTCGACGGGTGTCGTCTCAGATCCGGGCAGCGGCGTGGTGGCAGTTTCGCACTTCTTGTTCACGCCCAACTTCTTACAAGCCAAGTCGGTCGCCTTCTCTGCCATCAGCCGGTAGGTCATCATCTTTCCGCCCGTGATGGTGATGAAGCCTTTCATACCGTCGCGTTGCTCATGATCAAGCAGCACAATACCGCGGCTGATGTTGCGGCCCGAAGGATCGTTGTCGGCGGCAACGAGCGGACGAACGCCGCAATAGGCTCTCAGGATGCGGGTGGAACCCAAGGCGGGGGCGAGTTTCTCGCCCTCTTTGATCAGGATATCTACCTCTTCGGGGGTGACGCGCAGGTCGTCGACCGTGTCGAGAGGCACACGGTCACTGGTAGTACCGATAACGCAGACCGAATCGTCGGGCACAAGAATATCGGCATTGGCAGGCTTGCGGCAACGGTTGATAACCATATTGTTGACGCGATGGCCAAAGATGAGCAGCGTGCCCTTGGCGGGGAACATGTTCACCGTGATACCTGCCATCCGGGCGATGTTCTGCCCCCACACACCAGCTGCATTGATCACCAGCCGACTGCGTACCTCTGTCTTCTCCCCTGTATGATTGTTGCGGAGCACAACGCCTTTTACCGTAGCATTCTCTACGACCAGGGCCACCACTTCCTCATAGGTTCTCACGGTTGCACCATGTCTACGGGCGTCGATAATATTGGCCGTGGTAAGGCGGAAGGGATCAATCGAAGCGTCGGGCACCCTGACGGCCCCGGTAAGTGCAGGATTGACGGCCGGCTCTATGCGGCGGGCTTCTTCGGGCGAGATAATATCCGCACGGATGCCAGCGCGTGTACAGGCCTCTACAAAAGTTTTCTGATAGCTGAGGTCATCCTCGGGCAATGTGATAAAGAGACCGTCGGTCTCGTCCACACAATGGGAGGCGATCTTGCGGAGCGTCATATTCTCCTTGATACATTCCGAGGCAGACTCACCGTCGGTCACCGCATAGCGTGCACCGCTATGAAGCAATCCATGATTGCGACCCGTAGCACCGTTGGTGAAATCGTATTTCTCCACCTCCAACACCTTCAGGCCTCTCATGGCGCAGTCGCGTGCCGTACCGGCTCCCGTGATGCCACCACCGATGATGACTACATCATATTCTTCAAACTTATCCATCCTTACCAGGTTTTTAGACTGTTATTTGTTTTTACTTTATTTCGTCTAAGAAACAGTTTCGATTCTGTTGCGTATCGCTTTCGAACCCAACTTTATTCTTTCGTGTGCAAATATAATTTTTTATCTTGATAAATCCAAGAAACGTTAACACTAATTAATAAATTATTTATTCTTGCAAGTCAAACATATTCAAAGAATTACCAAAATATATCTATTTCTACTCTCGATTAGCAAATTGACCACAAAGTAACAAATTGAAAGCAGACAACAAACACAGCATTGAATTTCGTTTGGTTTTCGTTCGTAGATTACTTCACCACAAATAGCAAATCATCAATTCAAACCGCTGAGAAAATAACAAAACGTAACTTTGAACTGGAGAAAACAAGATCAACCTACCGGCCAAACATAGCAAAGAGACAGATTTTAACTGTTCTTCCACTCCTTACTCATGTTGCCCCTCTTACTCCTCTGGATGTCATAGCAATTTTCATCACCATCAATGTGTGCTATTGTCGGCATTTCGTGGAGAACGCCACGAAACAATGAGACGAACGCCACGAAACAATGAGGCGAACGCCGCAGAATCACGTGGCTTTCGCCACGCGATAACGCGACGACCGCCACGTTTTATGGAAAGAGCAAAAAATTGATTTCTTCGTTCTCTACACCGATTCTTGACTTTGTCAATGCGTCAATGAATCACCAAAAAGGCATCAAATTACGGCCCAAGGGGGATTGTCCGTGGCGGACGGATGCCGCTGCCTAACCAAAGAACTTGATATGATAGCGTGCTAAAACTATTTTTTTTGCTTACCTTTGCGGTCATGGAACAAGAAAAGATAGACTT
>Ga0256404_1000637_pt1 | contig 90310 bp, 76 predicted proteins | sample RumenRJG_01DNA_FD_185990 | JGI IMG/M metagenome (GOLD analysis project Ga0256404, IMG submission 185990) | Bovine rumen microbial communities from Lethbridge, Alberta, Canada - RJG_01 | ecosystem: Host-associated > Mammals > Digestive system > Stomach > Rumen | place: Canada: Alberta | collected... | reverse complement strand
CCTGTCGTAGCCTTCAAAATCTGCGAATATCCTGTGGACAGATCAGTAGTGTATTCAGTCCTTACACCGCCAGATGTTTTAGCTGTTCTGTTGCCCAGATAGTCGTATTCGTATGTCTCTATAAGATATGCCGCTATTTGGCTCGTATTTTATTGCTTTTTCTTGTTATGAGCTTAAGCCTTTTGTATTCTGCAACGGCATCTTCATAATTAATGTGGGTATAAGTATTTAACGTAACACTTATATCTGAATGTCCCATAAGATACTGTAAAGTTTTGGGATTCATTCCGCTCTTAGCCATGTTAGAACAGTAAGTATGCCTGCATATGTGAGGGGTAATGGACGGCAATTTCTTCCTGTGTGTTGAATTGTATTTCTTTAAGATCCTTTGGAAATAATGTTCCCAGTGCAGGGAGTAGGTAATATTTCCGCTTTTATCCAGAAATAGAAAGCCTTTCTTGCCGTCAACCTGAGGTTCTTTGTTCGGAGCTGCCCTTCTGGAAATGATGGTCTTGAAACAGGCTTCTACATCAGGTGTCATAGGAATGACCCTGATGCCATTCTCTGTTTTCGGGGAATCAATATAATAGCCGGATTTTCCTCGCTTGTTTATTTGGTGGTCGATTCTTATGCAGTGTTTCTTGAAGTCGACATCTTTGAATGTCAGTCCGCAAAACTCAGATATTCTTAAACCGGTTTTAAATAAAATATATATTCCTTCGTAATACCGGCAGAAATGAGGATCTGCTTTTATAAATTCCAGGAAACGCTTTTCGTCCTTACTGTTAAGACCCTCTCTGGTTTTGCTGTCATTGGCTATTACAGATGACAAATCGAATGAGAAAGGATTCTTTTGAATACAGTCATCATCTACTGCAAGCTGGAATGCAGGCTTGAGAACGCCTTTTATTGCGTGTATGGAACTGTATCGTTTTCCGCCTTTCTGAAGTTTTATAAACCAAAGCTTTGCTTCAGATATTCGGATGTTGCAGATAAGTTCTTTCCCAAAACTGTCACTTTTCAGGGTGTTTATAACAGTCTGATAGCCCATTCTCGTAGTAGGACGCGAATTGGTCTTGGTTGCTATGTATTTCAGGGCAAGTTCAAGAACTGTCATATCGTTGTTTCTGTCTTTAGAGGTTTTGGTGATTAAACGTTTGTAATCAGCATGGTGGACGTTTGGGTGAGAATTCTGAAGTCTTATAGTGATGCGATGATTCATGTTAGGGCCTCCTTTCAAAGCTGTGTGAACGACTCTTATGCGTTTCTCATGGATTAAATAAACACCTTCCCTCTGCCAATGATAAACAAATGACTGAATGCAGAATTGTCAAAGATGGCGCATTGTACCCGGTGGAAATCAAAAAAAGTGTTAAGCCCTATAAGCCTTCCAAGAACTTCAATGTTCTCAAAAAATACAACATGCCGATCAAACGCGGGATGATAATTGATAATGCTGAGAAGATACATGCGTTAAATGATAACGCTTTTATCTTCCCGGTTTCATTGCTGGGAATATAGTTGCATACCAGAATTTGAAACAAGCCTGCTTTGTGCAATTTACAATCATTCCAGGCTCTTCTGGGCGCCTAAAATAGCAAATGTAATATTACAAATATAAGATAGCGAATGATATTATTTTGCCAATAAGTACGCAAAGGTACTCAAGGAGGGGTTTTTACCATGGGTAAATCTAAGGCAAAGAAGAAGAGAACGTTTAAGGAGTTCCTGGCTTCAAAGGACATCAAGGTTTCTGCCAAGACATACTTTGTTGACGCTATGGGTGGAATGGCGCAGGGACTTTTCGCATCGCTTCTTATCGGTACGATCCTTTCGACTGCCGGTAAATATATCGGCATGATCGATGTTGATTTCATTCAGAGACTTGCACACTTCATCAGCAAGGCTGGTTCACTTGCATCAGCAGTAACAGGTGCTGCAATCGGTGTAGGTATCGCAGCTGCTCTCAAGGCACCCATGCTCGTTATGGCATGTGCTGCAGTAGTCGGACAGTTCGCAAATGCTTATCCCGGCAAGCCTTATGCAGCAGGTCCTTTGGGAGTATTCATCGCCGTTATCATTGCTGTTGAATTTGGTAAGATGGTTTCCAAGGAGACAAAGGTTGATATCCTTGTCACACCTATCGTTACATTAGGCTGCGGTTTCCTTTCCGGTTACCTCACATGCCCTGCAATCGCAGTCGCAATGAACTGGCTTGGAACATTCATCAATGAAGCAACAAAGCTTCACCCCTTCTTAATGGGTATCGTAATCTCAGTCGTAGTAGGAATCATCCTCACACTTCCTATCTCTTCTGCAGCTATCTGCGCTTCGATCGGAATCGCAGGAATTGCAGGCGGCGCTGCTCTTGCAGGATGCTGCGCACAGATGGTCGGATTTGCAGTTGCTTCCTACAGAGAGAATAAGTGGGGCGGAATCGTCTCACAGGGTCTCGGAACATCCATGCTCCAGATGCCTAACATCGTAACTCACCCTCAGATCTGGGTACCTGCGACACTCGCTTCCGCAATCACAGGCCCTATGGCTACCATGATCTTCAAGCTCGAGTGCAACGGCGTAGCAGCAGGTATGGGTACATGCGGTCTCGTAGGTCCTATCGGATGCTTCTCTGCTATGTCCGAGTCCGGCACGCTTAACTGGTATGCATGGCTCGGAATGTTCTGCATCTGCCTTTTCACACCTGCAGTTCTCTCTTTGCTCTTCAGCGAGATCATGAGAAAACTCGGCTGGATCAAGGAAGGATACATGAAGCTCCAGGGCTGATATTCTGCGGCTTCGAGGATGCTTTACGGGCAGGAATGCTTTGAAAATCGAATTAGTGTTTTTGTATAGTTTCGCCCAGATTTTGCCGAAAAGATAAGGGCAATTTGACACCCTTGAATTTTACATAAATCACTTATAATGCTATTAGGGAACTTGATAGGAACCCTAGCATTTAAGAAAGAATTAAATGTTTTTTGTTTCTCATAGGCGCGGCTTCCACAGCGGGAGCCGCGTTTGCATTTGATACGATATTGCGGCTTGGAAGCTGCTTTTGAGATGCGGCGTGTTCTGTTTTCGAGCTATTGCTGAATTTTTGCCAAATCAGGTCTCAATTCAGCAATGATTTGGCAAAACAGAACGTTTTTGCAAAAATCCTTGCCAAAAGCACTATGGTTTTAGCAAAAATATAGCAAAAGCATTTCGATCACCGGGCTCACCTGAACTGATCCCGGCATGAACATACGAAGATAGCGCGCATTTTCAAAAAAAGCTGATCTGTGGTAAAAGTAGCGTGTAAGAACTAACGAATGAATAGGTTTTTCAAAGTGCGAAAAGGAGACACCTGATATGCCACCCGGAGGAAGAATGGGAGGCCCGATGGGCGGGCAGTTCCTGACTGAAGAAGAGAAGAAGAATCAGCCCAAGGTCACACCCGAATTATTGAAGAGAGTTTTCTCTTATCTTAAGCCTTACACTAAGCAGCTGATACTCGTTCTCTTATGCATAATCGTATCCTCTTTCTTCACGCTGTTGCCGTCGATAATCACGGGTAAGATCTTGGATGACGGCCTTCTTAAAAAGGATTTCAAAGCGCTTGTTTTCTATATCGCTTTATCGCTTGCTGTGACACTATTAGCGAGCCTCATCGGAGTTGCCGAGACATACATAAATACGTGGATCGCACAACACATCACGTTCGACATGAGGAATCAGATGTATTCGCATCTGCAGAAGATGAGCCAGAAGTTTTTTACGAGCAATAACCAGGGCGATATCATCACCAGAATGACCAGTGACATCGATGGAGTTAAGGCAGTCGTAACGAACACTTTCAGCAGTATTTTATCCAATTCGATCACACTTGTTATCGCGATGATAGCGATGTTCCAGAAGAACTGGATATTAGCGCTCGTCGGCATAATCATCGTTCCGGTCTTTACTGTCCCCACGAGGAAAGCCGGCAAGCAGAGATGGAAGCTTACCAATGAATCACAGCAGGTAAATGATGAGGTCAACGGCATCTTAAATGAGACTCTGTCTGTCAGCGGCCAGCTCCTGGTTAAGCTTTTCGGCAAAGAGAAATATGAGTACGACAGGTACGAGAATGCCAACCGCAAGATGATCAGTCTGAACATCAAGGAGAGCATGGCAGGAAGATGGTTCAGAGTCGTTCTTACGACCTTCACGAGCGTCGGACCGATGCTCATATACTTGGCAGGCGGCATCCTCATGATGAAGTACGATTCCGACCTTACGATCGGTGACATCACCGTGCTCGTATCGCTCCTCGGAAGGATGTATATGCCGGTCAACAGCCTCCTAAATATCCAGGTCGAGTGGATCAGATCGATGGCTTTGTTCAAGCGTATTTTCGATTACTTTGATATACCCGTTGACATCAAAAATGCTGATGATGCAGTGACACCGGAGACGGTTACAGGTGACGTTGTTTTCGAGCATGTCGAGTTCTCTTATGACGGCTCGAAAAAGATCCTCAAGGATATCAATTTCACTTTGAATGCCGGTAAGAGCATCGCGATCGTCGGACCGTCCGGTTCGGGAAAAAGCACTATCGTAAATCTCATTCCGAGACTTTATGATGCTGATTCCGGAAGCGTTACTTTCGACGGCATCGACGTGCGTAAACTTGACCTGACATTTCTAAGGAACCAGGTCGGCGTCGTATCTCAGGAGACATATCTTTTCAACGGTACGATCAGGGATAATCTCCTTTACGCAAAGCCAGATGCGACAGAAGAAGACATGATCGATGCTCTTAAGAAAGCGAACATCTGGGACTTCATCGAAAAGCAGGAGAAGGGAATCGATACCGAAGTCGGAAACCGCGGCCTGAAGCTCTCGGGTGGTGAGAAGCAGCGTATCTCGATAGCTAGGATAATACTGAAAGATCCGACCATCTTCATCTTCGATGAGGCGACATCGGCTCTTGATTCGATCTCCGAGAAGAAGATCCAGGATGCGATCGACCCGATCATAAAGAGCAAGACAAGTATCCTTATCGCGCACAGACTGTCGACCATTCTTGCAGCTGATGAGATCCTCGTCGTCAAGGATGGCACTATCGCCGAGCGTGGCACACACAAGGAGCTCCTCGGCAAGGAAGGTGTATACCGTGAACTTTACGAGACGCAGTTCTCGAAGGCTCTTATGGAGGAAGACGGAGTGTCTGAACTCGAGCAGTACATCTGGGGCGTCCAGCCTGGAGATGAGCCGCACGAGGAAGAGTGAGTGGCCTGTTCCGGAGATCAGTTTTTCGATGTCGTGAACGGTTAACTATGCAAAATCCCTACGAAAAAATCCGTAGGGGCTTTCTATTCGTACATTTGCCTATGTTGTAGCCAATATTAAAAGTCAAAAATATAGTATAATTCTCTCTTGGGTAATCCCAGGAGGATAGATACATGACAAAACCATATTCAGCAACGGCTGAGCAGGTAGCAAAGGAAATCGACACAGACCTGGTCAAAGGTCTTTCATCGGACGAGGCATCTTTAAGACTTGCCAAGAACGGTCCGAATTCATTAGGTGAAGAGAAGAAAGTTCCTCTCTGGAAGAGGTTTCTGCAGCAGTTCGCAGACGCGATGGTAATCATCCTTATCGCTGCAGCAGGACTTTCTGCTTACATGGCCGTTAAGAGCGGCGGCGGATTCGAAGACTGGATCGACGTTATCGTCATCCTAGCGATCGTAATCCTTAATGCATGCCTCGGCGTTTACCAGGAAGGTAAAGCTGACCAGGCTCTCGCAGCTCTCAAGAAGATGAGCTCACCCCAGACAAAGGTCATCCGTGACGGCAAGCTCCACATGGTTGATTCCGAGGGCGTAGTTGTCGGTGATATCGTTGCACTCGATGCCGGTGACTCGATCTCTGCAGATATGAGACTTATCGAATCAAGCTCTCTGAAGGCTGAGGAAGCATCCCTTACAGGTGAGGCTGTAGCAGTCGAAAAGGACGCTTCAGCAGTACTTCCCGAAGACTGCTCTTTGGGTGACCGCAAGAACATGCTCTACATGGGAACTGCAGTTACTTACGGAAGAGCAAAGGGTGTCGTTGTTGCCACAGCAAGAGATACTGAGCTCGGTAAGATCGCTACAAAGCTTACTACAATGGAAGACGAGGAGACACCTCTTCAGAGAAGCCTTAACAAGCTCGGCAAGATCCTTGCAGTAGTTTGCATCCTCGTATGCATCATTGTCCTTCTCGTAGATATCTTCGTTCAGAAACAACCTTGGGAAGATGCTCTCATGACAGCCGTATCACTCGCTGTCGCAGCTATCCCTGAAGGTCTTGCGGCAGTCGTAACGATCGTCCTTTCGATCGGTATGACAAAAATGGCAGAGAATAATGCAATCGTAAAGAGACTTCTCGCTGTAGAGACTTTGGGATGCGTTGACGTTATCTGCTCAGATAAGACAGGTACACTTACACAGAACCAGATGACCGTTAAGGTCCTTTACGATGGTGTGAAGAAGTACAACGTCGAGGGCGGCGGATATGCACCTGTCGGCAACATCGTCGACGAAGGCGGCAAGCCCGTCAAGATCGAAGGCGACCTTAAGACACTTATCCTTTCTTCCGTTCTTTGTAATGACGCTTCTATCGTCAAGGAGAGCGAAAAGGATTATTCCTGCATTGGCGACCCTACAGAGGGTGCTCTCACAACTCTCGGTATGAAGGCAAGAATGCTCCGCGAGGAGACCATGCATACATATCCCAGAGAGACAGAACTTCCTTTCGACTCTGACCGTAAGATGATGACCACATACCACTCCGGTATCGAAGCTGGCAAGTGGATCAGCTTCACCAAGGGCGCTCCGGATATCGTTATCTCACGCTGCTCTTCCATCCTTACACCTAACGGTGTTGAGAAGATGACAGACGAGAAGCGTGCTGAGATCCGCGAAGTAAATCACAACTACGCTATCCAGGCTATCCGTGTACTCGCATTCGCCATGAAGGAACACGGCGACGGTTCCAAGGCAACATTTGCTGATGAGGAGAACATGACATTCTTAGGTCTCATCGGTATGATCGACCCTGCCCGTGAAGAGGCAAAGGACGCTATCGCAGTCTGCCGCGAAGCAGGTATCCGTGCAGTCATGATCACAGGTGACTTCAAGGATTCTGCAGTTGCGATCTCAGATAATCTCGAGATGCGTGACGAGAAGCACATGGATGCTTATTCCGGTGAGGAACTCGACAAGATGAGCGACGAAGAGCTCCTTGACGTAGTCGAGAGAACAAGCGTATATGCGCGTGTATCTCCTGAGCACAAGGTACGTATCGTTTCCGCTCTTAAGAAAAATGACCATATCGCTTCAATGACTGGTGACGGCGTTAACGACGCCATGGCTTTGAAGTCAGCTGATATCGGTGTCGCTATGGGTATCACAGGTACGGACGTTTCCAAGAACTCCGCCGACATGATCCTCATGGACGACAACTTCGCTACTATCGTTAAGGCAGTCGAGCAGGGAAGAACGATCTATTCCAACATCAGAAAGTTCGTAGGATTCCTCCTCTCATGCAATGTCGGTGAGATCCTCGTAATCTTCCTTCTCTCACTCGTTCCTAAGTCACTCGTGCCCGGCATCGCCGCTCCTTTGACAGCAATCCAGCTCCTCTGGCTTAACCTCATCACAGACTCGTTCCCGGCTCTTGCACTTGGCCGCGAAAAGGCTGAGCCCGGCATCATGAAGGTTCCGCCGAGATCAAAGCACGAGCCTATCATCAACAAGTCCATGATGGGCCACATCGCAATGCAGTCCATCGGTTTGTTCATATCAGTAGCTGCAGCTTTCCTCATTGCGCTCATGAGCATGAATAACGGCAATACGTTCTTCTTCTCCGGTGCCCTCGCTGCAGAAGGCGTTAAGGGTGTACATCCTTTAGACGTAGCACGTACGGTAGCATTTGCCACCTTGATCTGCGCTGAGCTCTTCAGAGCATTCGCAGCAAGATCAGAGAAGATATCAGTATTCAAGCTCGGAATCTTCTCCAACAAGATGATGAACGTAGCCGTTGGTCTCTCTCTCGTAATGCTCGTAGCTGTTATCTACATCCCGGGCGTTAACACGATCTTTAACAACGTCGCACTGAACCCCATGGCCTGGCTTGTTATCCTGCCTTTGGCAATCCTTCCGTTTGCCGTAAGCGAGATCTCCAAGCTCATCAAGGGCGGCAAAAAGTAATCAGCGCGCGGATTTGCGTCTCTTTCCCTCAAAAATGAGGGATGAGGCGGCAAAATTCGGTTTGCATAACTAAAAGTCATATGTTATTATTCATAGGCTTATTAATTAAGGAGGCACAGATCGATGACAGCTTTGAATATCGTCCTTTGTGTTATAGATATAGTTTTAGCCGTAGCTATTATCATTCTCTTCCTTGTTCAGGAAGGTAATGACCAGGGTATCGGTGTAGTTGCAGGCGGTTCTTCTGATTCCTACTACAACAAGGCAAAGGGAAGAACTCTTGAAGAGCAGCTCAAGACATGGACAGTTATCTGCTGCGTATTGTTCGCAATCGTTTCAGTAGTTCTCTACCTCTCCATCGTTAAGGCTTGGTAAGAGAGTCACTAACTTGAACTAACAGGGCCGTCTCGTTGAGGCGGCCTTTTAATATGCCGTGTGAAGCGAGGGGCGATCAACCGGGAAAGGTGCTGCCTACCACGCTGTTTTCGCGCCAGCAAGTCATGTGTGCAAAAATCGTGCAGAAAACGGGGCCAAATCAGCACCAAAATCGTCAATCTGGGGCTGATTTGCTCGAAATGGTGCAAAAATCACCCTCAACATGCACCATTTCTGCACCAACAGTTTTGAAACGATCCAATAACAGGAAATTAGCGAAAACCAAAGCCACCTACTTGTAGTAAGATATAAAAAATGAAAAAAGAGGAATAAAGAGATGGAAAATAAGAAGAAAACAGGCTTCGCCGCGAAAATGAGCGAGAGCCAGCATAAGAGAAACAGAGTTATAAAGGCGAAGGAAGTGCAGAGTACGCTTCCGGAGACTTTGGCTGACCAGGCGCCGAGAGGTCCCTTGCAGGTCAAGAATCAGGTGATCGGTATCCTGAGGCAGACACCCATGGGCGGTGTCGTTATTCCTGACCCTTCATTCAGGAGCACGGATTACGGTGCCATAGAGATCGACAGGAATCACTTGAACGGCGCGCCTTTCAACATGGTCGTTGTTTGCGAGGTGCTTAACCCTGATTGCGAAAAGGGTGACTGCAGGGGAACGATCACGGAAGTACTTGGCGACTACGGCAATAACGACGTCAGGATGCTGACCGTATTAAGACAGTTCGGTCTCTCACAGACATTCCCCGAGAAGGTCCTCAAAGAAGTCGAGCCGCTTCCCAATAACCCTGATCCGGAAGTCATTATCAAGGAATTAGCAGGCGGAAGAAGAGATAAGAGAGATCTTCTCACGATCACTATAGACGGTGAGGACGCGAAGGACTTAGACGATGCGATCTCCATCGAGAAGCTCAGGAACGGCAACTTCAAGCTTTATGTCCATATCGCGGATGTTTCCAATTATGTAAGGGAAGGCACGATGCTCGACGCAGAAGCTTTTTCCAGAGCGACATCGGTTTACCTCGTTGACCGTGTTATCCCGATGCTCCCGCCGAAGCTTTCCAACGGTCTTTGCAGCCTTAACCCCAATGTCGACAGACTTGCCATGACGGCAGAGATGCTTGTTGACCGTGAGGGCAGCATCTATGGCGGCGAGGTATATGAGAGCGTCATCAAGTCTGACAGGAGAATGAGCTATAAGGAATGCTACAGGATCCTGACTGAACCCCAGCCGGAGGATGAGAAGGAATATGGCGAGATCATCCCGATGCTCTTTAAGATGAAGGAGCTTGCGGAGATATTGAAGTCGATGCGTGAGAAGCGCGGTGCCATTGGCTTTGAGATGCCTGAGACGAAGGTCATCTTAAATGATGACGGCACGGTTCAGGACATCATGCCTTACCCCATCAACTTCACGAACGGCATCATAGAATCGTTCATGATCTGCGCCAACGAGTTCATCGCCAAGAAGTTCTTCGACCTCAAGTATCCTTTTGTATACCGTGTTCACGAAGATCCCGATCCGATCAAGATCGCGAGGTTCTCTAATATTGCCAGATATTTCGGCGCGTCAGGAAGGCTCTTCGGCAGGATCAAGCCTCTGGATGTCCAGCGCTTCATGGATACAATTGGCGACAAGACTGCCATGCCTGCACTTAACGAGCTTCTCTTAAGGTCGATGGCAAAGGCAAGATACTGCTCGGATAATCTGGGCCACTTCGGTCTTGCATCGAAGTTCTACTGCCACTTCACATCGCCGATCAGGCGTTATCCGGATCTTTATATCCACAGGATCATAAAGAGCTACCTGCACGGTGAGAATTCCAGAAGCCATTTCGCCGGCCTCGTCGATAATGCCGCTGAGCATTCTTCCGAGATGGAGCGTAATGCAGTCGATGCTGAGCGTGCTTCAGACGATATCAAGATCTGTGAGTACATGGCTGACAAGATCGGCGAGCACTACGATGGCGTCATCTCCTCCATCATTGATGCAGGATGCTTTGTAAGGCTCGAAAACACGGTCGAGGGATTCGTTCCTTTCAGATCATTAAGAGACCACTACTTCTTTGACGACAGGTCCTACAGGGCAATAGGTGCCCACGGCGGCAAGATCTTATCGATCGGAATGCCGGTAACGATCGTGGTCGAGAAGGTCGATACAGAGGAGAATAAGATCGATTTCTCCTTTGAATACGGATTTGAAGAAGAAAGAAATCCCGGTGACAGACGTGTCTCAAAGCCCGGTAAGAAGGGAAGAGATTCTGACAGGAAGAGCAGATCCGGAAAGAAGGGCAGAGAGACCCTGGTCAAGCGTGAAAGCTCCGGCAGGAAGGGCGGAAGAAAGAGCATCCCTTCAGCATCAAGAGGAGCTTCAAAAGCTGGTTCCAGAGGAAAGACAAGCGAATCTGGAAGCTTCAAGGGATTTACCGGTAAGCCGAGAAACGGAAGAACCGGACGTGCCGGCGGGAGAGGAAGAAAATGAAAAGCTTACTTATAAAAGATACAACTAGAGAAGAACGCGAGCAGATCGTTGCTGAGTCGATCGGATATATCGACGGCAACTGTGACGGCTGCATGGCCGGCCTTGCCGACATGTATCAGGACTATATCGAAGGCAAGCGCGAGATAAAGGATATCAACATGGAATTCCGTGCTCACTATGAGTCAGGCGATGACGGTCCGACTAAGAAAGCGTGCATCAACAATTAACTTCAGAATGGATTATCAGATAATGAATTTAACTGAAAAACATAAGAAGGGTTTGGGTATTTTCTTCTTTTTCGGCCTTCTGTTGTGTGTTTTTGTGCTAATTCTGTATTGCAACTCTTATACTGGGTTGATAGCCGATGATTATTCTTATAGTTTTTCGTTCAGTAGTAATCAGAGAATAACGGATGCATCACAAATCTTCGATTCTATGCTCGTGCATAGACATCTCCTTAATGGCAGGATATTAATGCATTCCTTTGTTCAGCTTTTTTTGATGCTGCCGCATGGAGTATTTGATGTGGTCAATTCATTGGCCTTTTTGTTGGAACTAATACTTATAATTCTGTGTGGCGGTGTTTTCAAGAAGCAGAATTGGTTTTCTTTATCTTTGTGCCTGTTTGTAGCTTTTAGCAGCTTTTTGCTGTTTCAGCCGAGTTTTGGTGAAGTTAACCTATGGCTTGACGGCTCGATAAATTACCTGTGGCCATCTGTGCTGTTCTTAGGTTACTTACTGGGGTACTTGAGATTATGTTATAAAGGCAGAATCTCAGACAAAAAAATCGTTAATATACTGTTTATCTTATTTAGTTTTGCAGTAGGAAGCTCACATGAGATAGTCGGTATCACATCTATTGGGCTTTTTGTATTTGTATTAGCCAGATTGATCATAAAGAAAACCAGGTTGAGTGCTTGGATGTTTCTTTCTTTTTTGAGCAATCTTGCAGGTTTTATATTGATTTTGTCTGCGCCCATAGAGAATAAAGGCAAATTAATATCAGGTTCGTTCATTGAGAATGTGGATTTTATTTTCTGGAGAGCAATGGGATGGATGTATGTGGCCAGAAGGATCCTGCCGCTTGTTGTTATATTTATTATATTGATGTTAATAGCCATTTTTATGCATGCGAAAAAGGAAGTGCTTGAAGTTGCGGCTATGTTATTAGTACTTTCAGGATTAGCTTTTTTTCCGTTCGTGTTCGGAACATACCTTGTAGGAAGATGTGCATTCCTTACGACTTCTATCCTTATTGCCGGATGTGTTGTTTTAATTGGAGAAATAGCTGACCAAAAGAGAAAAGGTGTTGCGGTTGTTGCGATCCTGACTTTATGCCTTTGTGTTGTTGTGTTCCCTGTTATTATTGACGGAGTTAAGGATATTAAAGCGTGTTTTACCTTATCGCAAAGAATAGAAACAATGATTCTCAAAGCTAAGGCTGAAGGAATTTCTGATGTGGTTATCCCGGGTATTTCCAATAAAGGTGTTAGCGAAATATGCATCTATAATTCAATGTGTTTTCTCGATCATGAGTCGCACGATAATTGGCCTAATGTGGATATAGCCAGATATTACGACGTGGACTATATAACTTACAGCGGAGAAGATTTAGTTATTTAGTTTGTCGGGCATGTTGGAAATCTTTACTGAACTTAAAGTAGATTTTTACCTAAACCCCTTGTAAATACGGCACTCTACCAACAGTCGGTTGCCAGTGATCTCCATAACTGATAGCTTAAGATCAACAAGTTGTCAGGGGGAGATACATGGGTAATTCAGCGTTACAAAATATACATATCCCCACCGTGAATGTTTATCTGGAACCGGCATCAAAGCAGACTCCATTTAATGCATTCATATCGTTTAATTATCCACTTTATCTCCTCCTGATTGGACTTGCACTTCTTCTTATGCTGGGCAGCCGGGTTTCCAAAAGGAAAGAATGGCAGCCAGAGCCTCTTTCACTCGGGACTTCAAAGCAGATCCAGGGCTTTTCGGCAGTAGCGATAATAATCCACCACCTGTCTCAGGAGCTTGCTGAAGGTGCCGGCGAGATTGCATTTTTCCAGGAACTTGGAGTCTTATTTGTAGGAATCTTCTTTTTCTTCTCGGGTTATGGCCTTTATACAAGTCTCAAAACAAAAGAAAACTATCTTAAGGGATTTCTTGGTAAGCGCCTTGCTGCCGTCCTTGTTCCTTTCTATATCTGCAACTTCATATTTATAATCAACTCATGTATTACAGGCGCGAAGTATAAACCTCTCCAGCTGTTCTACAGGCTGTCAGGCTGGCTCCTTCTTAATGGCCACATGTGGTATATCGTAGAGATAGCTATCCTTTACCTGGCTTTTTTCATATTTTACAGACTTATCAGGAACCGTACGGTTGCTACCATAGCGATGAGCATTTTCGTGCTGCTCATGATGGCGGGAAGCCTCATGCTCTGCCATGGCAGGGACTTCGAATGCAGGAACTGGTTTATGGGCGAGTGGTGGTACAACGCTTCGTTCCTGTTCATTATCGGCATCCTCGTCTCCAAGCATTCTGACGGCATCCGCAAGATCGCGAGGAAAGGATATGTTTTCTTCCTTCTGCTTTTCGGGTTCCTTACAGTATTCCTCGGTGGAAAGACTCATCACGCGCTGACGACATGGTCTTACTGGAGCGAGAAACCCGGCAAGGATCCTGCTTACCTTGATAAGATCCGCTGCCTTTCAGTCCAGCTTCCTTGGATCATTGTTTTCGTGTGCTTTGTCCTTCTTCTGATGATGAAGGTCAGGTTCGGCAACCCCGTCCTCAAGTTCCTCGGAAGCATCTCACTTGAGCTTTATCTCATCCATAATCTGTTCCTCACAGGTTTCCAGGGCAAGATCGTAAAAATCCCTTCCGCCGGTATGTATATCATCTTAACGATCCTGTTCTCAGTAGGTTTCGCTGTAGTAATCAACGGAGTGGACAAGTATCTTATCGCGCTTGTCACGGGAAAGAAGAAGGCAGTTCTTCCTATAGGTGAGGAGCGAAAACAAATACATTCAATTGACGTTATGAGAATAATCATGGCTTTCCTGGTCGTTGCTATCCATTGGCCGTTTGAAGGAAAAGCCGGTCAGGTCTTCATCACATACGGCAAGACGGCAGTGCCTTTCTTCCTCGTCGTCTGCGGTTATTTCCTCTACAGGGATGACAGCAAAGAGATGATGAAGCGCCTTATCAGACAGACTAAGAGGATCGCGGTCTTCTTTGTCCTATCAAATGTTTTCTATTTAGGCTTCCTGGGATTCTATCTGAGGGCAACGGAGGGAAGCTTTAAAGGCCTTAAAGGTTGCTTTACTCCCAAGGCGATAACCAATTTCCTCCTTTATAACTTCTCTCCGTTCTCAGAGCATCTCTGGTACTTAGGCTCACTTCTTTATGCACTCGTGATAATGCTTATCCTTAATAAGCTGAAAGTGCTTAAGTTCGCGATGTTCTTAGCGCCAGTACTGGTAGCTGCTTATGTCGTCCTGTCACATCTTGGCATAGGCCAGGGCTACCAGCTTAGAAATGCTGTTCTTGTCGGCCTTTCCTATACCATGATGGGTATGCTGATAAGAAGGTTCGAAAACAAGATCCTGAATTTCAAGTTCCTATCTCCGGTTCTTTGGATACTGTTTGTTATCTGCTGTGCCGGTGCAATATTCGAACTTAACAGTTACAAGCAGGGTACTGCCGTCCCGTTCGTAAGCTGCGAGATCCTTACATATGTAATCGTTCTTCTCTGCCTTAAGTATCCTGACTTCGGAAAGGGGACATTTGCCGAGAAGCTGGGTCATGAGAGCTCTCTTCCTGTGTATATCATGCATATAGCAGTGCTTTATGCATTAACCCTCCTGATTCCTGAAAATGTCGGACTTCTTGTTAGATACGGAGCTGTTACAGGATTTGTGGTGACGACTGTAATCGCGGCGGTTTACGAGGGCATAAAGCATACATTGAAAAAGACTATAGAGCGCAAAAAACTCTCTGCGGGATAGCAGGAATAGAAGGGACTGTAAGTATATTATTACAGTCCCTCATCCGCTGTTCTGACCGGGCTTTGTTTTTGAGTGGCAACTCGGTTATTATTATCCTACAGAGGTTACAGCGCACTTAATGGAAAAAGAAAAAACAGGACAACTTATATCTGAGCTTAGAAAAGAAAAGGGACTTACCCAGAAGCAGCTCGCCGATGCCTTGAACGTTACGGACAAGGCAGTGTCCAAGTGGGAACGCGGCCTCAGTTTCCCGGATATATCAATGCTTGAGCCCCTCTCGGATCTTTTGGGTGTAACGATAATGGAGATCCTTGCCGGCGAACGTTCCGGCGGGAATGGATCAATGTCTAAAGAGGAAGTGCAGGACCTCATCAATGCATCTGTCGAATTAGGCGAAGAAGAGATCCGGCACAAGAAGGAAAGAAGCAGGCTGATAATAATCATCCTGGTAGTCATAACATTGCTTTTGATATCACTTACGCTGAATGTCATAAGCTTATTAAGATAAGAAAGGAGTAGAGAAGTAGTGGATCTGAGAATTGCTTTTTATGTCTGCATAGCGCTTCTGGTAATACTCCTTTGTGCGGGTGTATCGAGAAGACCTAAGGACAGCAAAGAATTTTTCGACCGTGTATCTGTCAAAGAGATACAGGGCTTCCTTGCAGTGTTCATCATATTCCACCATATCCTCGTTATCTTCGAGAACAAGCTCGTTGAACCCGGAGCTATGCTCTTCTTCTACTTCTACGGCATCATTGCTGTCTGCTTTTTCTTCTTCTGTTCGGGATTCGGTCTTATAAAGCGCTGGATGACAGATAAGAACTATATCAAGCATTTCATGAAGCGAAGGATTTTTACGACCCTTGTACCATTCTTTATCTGCAACTATATCTATCTGACTGATGCATTGATCAGGAATATCCACGGGAATAGTCACTTCGGATTCGATGAGGTAATCTGCAGTTTCTTCGGAGTGTTCCTCGTTAATAACCAGATGTGGTTTGCCGTGGAGATCATGATCTTGTATGTGGTATTCAGGATCGTTTTCGCGAAGATCAAGAAGCCATTGCCCGGAATCCTTATCATGACGGCAACCGTTCTTGTCATGATGGTCATAGGATTTTTCTCAGGACATTCAGTCACAAGTGTTATGTCATACTGGTTCAAGGGCGAATGGTGGTACAACACGATATTTATGTTCCCGTTGGGAATGTTCTACGCATATAAGGAAGAAGCCATCAACAAGATCATCAGGAATGGATTCTGGATCATCCTTATCCTGTCTGCTGCGCTGTTCTATCTGCTGGATCTGTTACACCGAAGTCTTATCCTGAGGTCGATCTACTGGACAGAGCAGATGAATCCTGCACATCATTATTTTGATAAGCTTACCGGATTATGTGAGGAGACCTTGTTCGAGATCGTGTTCCTCATCCTGGTCGTCACCATCCTGTCCCGTGTAAAGATAGGCAATCCGGTCCTTAAGTTCCTTGGCAAGATATCTCTTGAGGTCATCATGATCAACTATCTCATGATCGAAAAGCTGTTCTTCCTCTATATAAGATACGGCATAGGAATCTATCTTGCTGCTGTTGTGGCAAGCACAATTCTTGCTGCATCTGTTATCTATCTGGTCAAGAATATCGTTCTTGAGAGGAGAGCCGGACTCTTCGACGGCAAAGTAACATAAGGATATGGCAGATTAGACTGAAAAAGCCGTTGTTTTCAATGGAATATTTATGTTTTCCAAGTTGACAACGGTCTTTTAAATGATGTACTATACCCTCGTTAATTGCGATGACGGAGACCCAGTAGCCACGGTAAGTCGCCTTCAGAGAGCTTTGTCCACGGGCTGAAAGACAGAGCGGAAAGAGGCCGGCGGCGAATAACAACTCTAACAGCATACCGGTTATAAAGCGATTTCGCGTCTTTTGCGAAGTAAATCAGGTGGCACCGCGGACATTTTTTGTTCGTCCTGAACTTAAAGGAGATTTAAGTTCGGGGCGTTTTTTGTTTCCCCGAAGAAAGGAATTGAATATGGCTAACCAGTACAGAGACAGGATCATCAGCTCACTGTCTGAGAAGGACGTCGGAACCGAACTCAGAGTTTGCGGCTGGATCGAGAACATCAGAGACCACGGCGGCGTATCTTTCATCGATTTGAGAGATATGTACGGCACACTTCAGGTAGTTATGCGTGATACATCACTTCTTGACGGACTCGTTAAGGAAGAGTGCATCTCTATCGAAGGTAAGATCGAGCACAGAGATGAGGAGACATATAATCCCAAGATCGCTACAGGTACGATCGAACTTGAGGCTCACAAGGTTGATGTTCTTGGTAAGGTCTACAGCCAGCTTCCTTTCGAGATCATGACATCAAAAGAGATCAGAGAGGATGTAAGACTTAAGTACCGTTATCTTGACCTCCGTAACCAGAAGGTCAAGGACAACATCATCTTCAGATCCAATGTAATCGCATTCTTAAGACAGAAGATGACAGAGATGGGATTCTTGGAGATCCAGACACCTATCCTTACTTCATCTTCCCCTGAGGGCGCAAGAGACTATATCGTTCCTTCAAGAAAGTGGAAGGGCAAGTTCTATGCGCTTCCGCAGGCACCTCAGCAGTTCAAGCAGCTCCTGATGGTATCCGGATTCGATAAGTACTTCCAGATCGCACCCTGCTTCAGAGATGAGGATGCAAGAGCAGACAGAAGCCCCGGAGAGTTCTATCAGTTGGACTTCGAGATGAGCTTTGCCACACAGGAAGATGTCTTCAGAGCAGGTGAGGAAGTCCTCACAGCAACATTCGAGAAGTTTGCACCTGAGGGCGCAGTCGTAACACCTGCACCTTATCCGGTCATCTCATACAAGCAGGCAATGGAAGAGTTCGGCTCAGATAAGCCTGACTTAAGAAACCCTCTCCGTATCAAGGACGTTACTGAGTTCTTCTCCAGATGCACATTCAAGGCTTTCCACGGAAAGACCGTACGTGCGATCAACGTTCACGCAAAGCTCTCCAAGGGCCAGCACGAGAAGATGTTAAAGTATGCCCAGGACGAGCTCGGAATGGGTGGTCTTGGATACCTGGAAGTCCTCGAAGACATGAGCTACAAGGGACCTATCGACAAGTTTATTCCTGATGACATGAAGGCTGAACTTAAGGAGCTCGCAGGCCTTGAAGCAGGTGATACTATCTTCTTCATTGCTGATAATGAGGCACGTGCAAACGAGTGCGCAGGCAAGATCAGAAATGAGCTTGGCGCACGTCTCGACTTGATCGAGAAGAATGCTTTCAGATTCTGCTTCGTCAACGACTTCCCGATGTATGAATGGGATGCTGAGACAAAGAAGTACATCTTCACTCACAATCCTTTCTCCATGCCTCAGGGCGGTCTTGAAGCACTTAATACAAAGAAGCCTGATGAGATCCTTGCTTACCAGTACGACATCGTATGCAACGGTATTGAGCTTTCATCCGGTGCTGTAAGAAACCACGATCTCGACATTATGAAGAAGGCTTTCGAGATCGCAGGATATTCCGAAGAAGAGCTTAAGACAAAGTTCGGTGCTCTCTACAGCGCATTCCAGTTCGGTGCTCCGCCGCATGCCGGCATGGCTCCCGGTGTTGACCGTATGATCATGATCCTCCGTGGCGAGGAGAACATCAGAGAAGTCATCGCATTCCCTATGAACGGCAATGCACAGGATCTTCTTTGCGGCGCTCCGGGTGAAGTTACAGAGCAGCAGCTCCGTGAGACACACATCAAGATCAGACAGTAATGAAAGTCTACTTTCTTACATTAGGATGCAGAGTTAACCAATACGAGACAGACGCCGCAAGGCGCCTGTTTCTTGATAATGGGCACGAAAATGCGGACACTCCGGAAGAGGCAGATGTCTGCATTGTAAACACCTGTTCAGTAACCGGTGAAGCCGACAGAAAGTCATCTCAGATGCTTAGGAGAATGGCCAAGAACAACCCGGATGCAGTCATCGTTGCTATGGGCTGTGCATCAGAACTTAAGACAGGTGAAGTCCCTGCCGATATCGTTATCGGCACACGCGAAAAGAATACTGTCGTAAAGCGTGTGGAAGAGTTCCTCGCCAATGGCGGAAAAGGTTCTCTGGACCATAAGACAAGCCATGTAAGACCTGAAGTCAGCAAGACGGATGAATACCATGATTTCGGTACGGTCCTGTCGCCTGAAGGTACAAGGGCATTCATCAAGATCGAGGACGGATGCAATAACTTCTGCACCTACTGCATCATTCCTTTCGCGAGGGGAAGAGTAGTAAGCCGTGATGAGAGATCCTGCCTTAAGGAAGCTGAATTCCTGGTCGGAAGCGGCTATAAGGAACTCATCGTATCCGGCATCCATCTCTGCTCCTACGGCAAGGATCAGGGCAAAGACATATCGGCGCTCCTTGATCTTCTGAAGAAGATAGATGCTGTTGAAGGCCTTGAGAGATTAAGGCTCGGATCGCTGGAGCCCAAGTCCATGACACCTGAATTTATCAGCGGTCTTAAGGGATTAAAGCACTTATGCCCGCACTTCCATCTGTCCCTGCAGTCCGGTTCTGATACCGTGCTCAAGCGCATGAACAGGAAATACACGACAGCTGAGTATGAGGACAGGGTAAACGCATTAAGGTCGGAATTTCCCGACATGTCCCTTACGACTGACATCATAACGGGCTTCCCTGAAGAGACTGAAGAAGAGTTCAATGAGACCATTGAATACGCGAGAAAGCTTAAGTTTGCGAAGATCCATGTATTTCCTTATTCGGAAAGGGAAGGCACAAAGGCTGCCGCTATGCCACAGATGGATATGAGCATCAGGAAAGCACGCGCCAAGAGGCTCATTGAAGTATCGAGTGCGCTTGAAGCTGAGTTTGCTTCTTCGATGATAGGCAGGGACGCCGAGATCCTGATCGAGAAGATAACCGAAAAGGATGGCAGGGAGATTGCCGAAGGATATACTGCGAATTACATAAGAACCTTCGCTGATCTTGATGGCAGGAACATTTCGAGAGGCGACATCGTAAAAGGTGTAATTTTTGGAGCGGAAAATGAGAATTGTACCTTAAGATTTCCTTAAGATATAGAAAATTTCTCAAATCTTAATAACTTTTAACATTTCCTGTGTTAGAATGAAACCATCGAAGAAGACTTCGTTTGGAGGTTCGCTCGTGGTTGACAGCAACACAGCAAAATTTGATTTATCCGGTGACAGAACCGCTGATGTACACGCTCTGATGTCTTATGTACTGAGCGCGCTTAAAGAGAAGGGCTACAACCCTATCAATCAGCTGGTCGGATATTTCATCTCCGGCGATCCTACATATATCACGAACTACAAGGGTGCAAGAGGTCTTATCAAGCGTATCGACAGGGACGAGCTCCTTGAGGTAATCATCAACGATTATTGCTCCAGACTGTAAAAGAGTATAAGATACCGATATTAAGCGGTGAACGGCGGCTTATGCCGCCTTATTTTTTGTTTTCGAAAGGATAATGGAAGCTATGGGAAAAGCTGCCGGAAGAGTAATGGGTATAGACTTCGGAACGAGGCACATCGGTGTCGCCGTATCCGATGAGCTCAGAGTAATTGCTAAGGGAATAGAGACGGTCAACTGGAACGGCGAGGACCCTGAGTGGGCCTTAAACCGTATATGCGAGATCATCAAGGAGATGGGAGTAAACGCAATAGTGCTCGGCATGCCCGCGAGGACAGACGGCACCAGATCCGAGACTCAGGACAAGGCTGAGGCATTCGGCTCAGCCCTTGCAGAGAGATGCGGAATCGAGCCTGTCTATAAGGATGAGCGCTTTACGACAGTCCTGGCTTCAAGATACCTTCACGAGAGCAATATCAAGGCAAAGAAGCAGAAGAAAGTCATCGATCAGGTGGCTGCCGAGATAATTCTTCAGGATTACATCAATACTCTCTAATCATTTGAGGGCAAGTTTTCCGCAATATGATATAATGAGCCATCATGGCTTTATATTATAATTTAAGCAAAACATAAGGAGACAAGAATATGGCTGATAATAACAATTTCGAAGAGATAGGACCTAAGGATGAGCTTATCGATGCAATCGCCCAGTTAGATGACGAAGGCGACAGAGTTATCGAGCTCAAGGACGAAGAGACAGGCGAGACGACAAAGGCTGTTGTCGAGAGCACATTCCTCTTCAACGGAAATACATATGTTGTTCTTATCATCGATTCCGACGAGAAGGATGAGGACGGCGAATTGATCCAGGCTTATGTGATCATGCGCTTTGTCGACAAGAACGGCGAAGTCCTTCTTGAGAACCTTCCCGAGAAGGAAGAAGACGTGATCTACGATTATTACGATAAGCTCTGTGACGAGCTTTACGGCGACGATGAAGAATCAGAAAGCTAATAACAAGCCGACCGGCTTCAGAAAGAAGATCGCCCTCGAGAAGGACCGCAAGGCCAAGCTCGCAGGCGAGCATCTTAAAGCAAGCAGGAGTGATGAGCTCCTTGTCCTGCGCGATCCTTATGCAAAGAAGGATTATTACATGTCGCGCATCGATGCTTTCACTCTTATGAAGACAGAATATGTCGTCATGTATAACTATGTGCCGGATGACGGAAGTCATTCCAAGCCGGAACTTGTTATCATGCGCACGGCAATCGGTGAGAACGGAGAGAGAGTCTACTACTCGATCAAGGACGGCGAAGAACTTGAGAAAGCCTTCGTATACTTCATGAGAAGGTTCTATGGCGCTCAGCCGGCCGAGTCCAGAGCTAAGAACGGAGTAGCCTCCGGAGATCAGAAGTAAAGATGAGTCTTTGGGAAAAAGCCCTCAAAAAATCAGCAGCATTCGGTAAAGCTTTTTTGGGGCTTTTGTTTTTTGTCTGCGCGGATTACGCAGTTACATTTGCTTTTATTTTCGCGCGCGTAGACCGCAAGATCTATAAGGGCGCGTATAATTTCGCCACATGCGTTGCAGTGTTCATCACGATGATGATCATCATCAAGGTGAGCTCGATGGGCGGCAAACCGCTTATCAGGATCAGCAAGCTTACGCCGGACCAGATCGCAGCATTGGTCATAATAGGTCTTGGCATGATCGGTCTTGTCGTTACTTATATCGGTGTAGCGGATAAGATCGCAGCTTATCTCGAGTCGATGAAAAATGCGATGGAGGATTACCGCGAAAGCGTTGACAGGTATTCTGATACGCCTCAGGTGGTCGTCCCTGTGTGGGATGCAGTGCTTTATGTCATAACGCTTTGCTTTATCGTTCCCGTTACGGAAGAGATGACTTTCAGAGGCGTTATTTTCGGACAGCTCAGAAAAGAATTCGGTCCCTGGGTATCAGTTATACTGAGTGCGCTTTTCTTCGGCATCATGCACGGAATATCAGTTCACATTGGTTATGCGATCGCATGCGGACTTATCATTGCAGCCTGCTATCACATCACTGACAGCCTGATCGCACCCGTTATCCTTCACATGGTCTTTAATTTCTTCGGATCGGGAGTTGCCAGCTTTATGTCGATCGAGAGCTTCGGCATACCGAGAGAGACGACAAGTGCTCTTATGAGCGGCATAAACATTTCCGCGATCCTTTTCATGCCGATAGCAGTACTGGCATATACATATCTCGTGGCTGTAAAGCGTAAGAGGGCCAAGGAAGCTGCGGAGCTTGCTCAGAAAGGCGATCCTCAAGTAGAATTGTCTGTGGAAGAAAACAGTGCTTCAGATGAGGTTGTTGATGCCGTATCTGAAGATGACGGAATCGAGGCGCAAGAATGAAAAAACATGCCCGCCTGATGTTCGGTATTACCAAGAGGACACGTTTTGTCGCAGCTATGGTCGTCATAGCAGCCGTTCTTGTAATGGCCGTCATGGTATTGGGTTATGTCGGCGTCTTCGGTCTGAGCGCAGAGCTTTGCGAAGTAACTGTCACACCTGACAGGGCAGAGGATACATTCGGAGGCACCGGCATCAATTGTGACCTCATACCGAATGTCAACATCGTAAGAGATGCTTCTTTTGAGAGTTCAAGAAATTACGCGAGCATGCTTATCGCAGGTTCATCTGACAACAGCATTTACCTGGCACCGGATGTTGTCGCCGCAGCCGGTTATGACACTGCCACATGTGCAGGCGACACCGCCAGGATCATCTCCATCGACAGTGACGGTGTAATGAGTGAGAAGTTTACGGGTACAGTCACAGGATTCAAGCCTGCAAGACTTGGTGCCGTAACGCAGATAAAAGACGTTAAATCACTTTGGGACGGCGACCATATTCAGGAAATGGCCTTCTACGGCAATATGGCTATCGCGCTTACCAACAGCGGAAGACTCATCTATGATGTAACGAACAGCCAGCTTACAGGTCTTGTAAATGCTGAAGAGAGATTCGCGCTTATCGATTCAAACGATACGGGCGTTATTGCAGTCTCATTGAGCGGTGCGATCTATATCTCTCAGGACGGAAAGAATTACGGTCTCGTTTACGAACCTTCCGGCACCGGTGCTTCAGATAATGTTTGCGGCACCGGAAGCACTGATTCCATATTCGCCGTATGCTACCGTGACGGCACTGTGGTCTCCGTGGCAAACGGCAAGATCGCTAAGTCAAAGCTTCCGAATTCTGATGCATCCGCTTTTGTATCTGACGGCAAGCAGATCATGGCAACTGACAGGAAGGGCAATATCTATTCATCTTCCAATGGTATTATTTTCGAGCTTATCGGCAATTCCGAAGCGCTCAAAGATTCATCAAGACCTTTGTGCGGCGCTGCTCAGGGCGTTTTCTACTTCGTGGTAAACAACACTAAAGGTGTCATCGTAAAGAAAGGTGATGAGGGTTATCAGATCGAAGAGAATGATATCGCCAAGACCACTGGCTCACTCGTTGATTCAGTCTATCTTACGGATTCAGGACTCATCATCGCAGGCACTAGAGACAGAAGGGCTTTTGCAGTTGATCTTTCCACAGGAAAAACAGCTAATCTCACTTCAGAAAATGTTGTTATCGAGAACCTCATCGGTATATCAGGCGATAAGGTCTACTTCGATTCCGGCAATGGGATCTACAGATCAAGGATCCTTTCAGAACTTACAGTGGAAGGTAATCTTGAAGGTGTTGATATCATCGCTGACGATATCTTTATCGCAGGCCATACCGAAAAAGCGGCAGCCGGCGCGATCAGTGCATCAGATACAAGGGAAGCACCATGGGATATCAATGAGAATTCCGCCTGGAACACTTATGGAAAAGGAACAAATGCCGCAATAAGCGACAGAGCATATACAGGAAGCAATTCTTTACGCATCACAGGCAGCGGAAGCGGAGTCCATGCAGTAACACAGACGATTCCAGGAAAGGCAAAGGATAACTTTATCCCAGGCACATTCTACCGTCTGAGCCTTTATGCGATGTCAGATAAAGTCCCCCAGAAGGCATACTGCTGGATCGAGGGTGAGGAATTCGGCAGATACGGAATTGAACTAACCCAGCTTGGCGGCAATTTTAAGTTCTTCAGTTATGTTTTCGCATTCACGGATCAGATGGCTGATGCAGAGAACTTAAGGATCTCCATAGCAATTGAAGGCGAAGGCTTCATCCTTGTTGATGATGTTTATCTGGGACCTGACAACTACAGTTCTGCAGGCATTCCCCAGTACTATCAGGATACACTGGCTTCGGGAAAGCCGGTTGCCATAAGGCTCAATAACCTCAATATCGGCAGCGACGGCTTTGCAGATTCATCACTCTATCTCTCTGCGATCAACTCCGTCTCAAGTAATATTGAAGGCACTTCGAGCGTCGCAGAATACGAGGTTTCTGCTGGTAACGGCAGTTATGTGAATAAGAACCAGTCTGTAACAGCATCTCTTGAAGACAGCCTTAAGCTTGTTAAGAAGTGTTCATCCACACCGTGGATCGTTATCGGACCTTATGTAAATCAGGAAGATGTTAATAAGCTCCTTGAATACCTGTGCGGATCTCTTACTTCAGAATACGGCGGACGAAGGATTGACAACGGAACAGCGCTTCCGTGGAGCAGACAGTTCTCAAGATTCTATATCGAAGTCAATGACAGCGGAAAAGTGTTCAAGAGTGATATCCAGAAGTCATCTTACGTAAATTACGTCATCTCGATGTTCACTCAGTCAGAATACTTCACCGATATCAAGGATAAGACAACATTCCTTGATGGCATGATGTATTCCGGCGGCACGATGCTTTCGGATGCCGATAACCACGTCATGGACGTTAATCTCATTGCAAATGACAGCGCTGCCACATATATCGAGAATATCCGTACAAGCTATATCCTTGCGCAGTATGAGACACCTCATATCGTCTCCGGAAGTAAGAGCGGAGAGTACATCAAGACACTTAAGACTGATGGTTCTAATTGCGGAAAGTTAATATCAGCTGTAATGACATCAGAGGCAGACTTTGCCGACATGATGCTTTTCGACGCATCGGTCAACTTCGTTCCTTCGAAGTACAACGGAAATGAGATGTTCACCAAAAAAGAAGAGTTCGTGAACATGATGGCCATATCCGGCATTACTGCAGAGTTTGCAGGCTTTGAAGAGCTTTATATCGATATCAAGGAACCACTTGATAAGACTATTCCCGTAAGCGTCGAGCAGTTCATGTCTAATGTCACGTCTGCTTGTTTTAACAAAGGCCCAAGGTCTTATATAATCATTGCCAATTCATCTGATACGCAGCAGAGCTTCCTTATCAATGACAGTAAGCTCGGCCGTACTGACGCTGTTATAAGACGTTACGATGAGAAGGGCAAACTCATTAACGAGAGGAAGATGAGATCTGACCATTTGCGTTACATCCTCCAGCCCGGAGAATTCCTGATCGTTGATGTGATCGAAAAGGGTTAATAATCAGCCAAGTATAAGCTTAATAAGCTCTTCGGGTGCCTTCTCTGCAGCATCCTTCCATTTTTTGCAGATCTTTAAAGCTGTGGCTTCATCGTCTACGGTGATAGAAGCGGAAAAAGGCTTTCCGTCGTTTGTTGAAGTCAGATTTACACGGAATTTTCCGTCATCTGTAAGTTCCAGAGCAGCGGAAGTACTGGAATTCTTAAGCATTTCCTTTCGGATGTCATCTGCAGCCTCGTCAAGATGCTGGCGCAGAGGAGCATTAAGGGAAGATATGAGGTCATTTAAGACTGCTTTTCCGCCATCCGTAAGCGTAAGATTCTCAGTCGAACCGACTGCTTCGCCCGTAAAATCGCCGGATCTGCTCTTATCCATGAGGTTTCCGGAGATGAGTTCTTCATAAGATCTCGAGAACGTGAAGAAGTCCGTATAAAGAGATTCCATGCATTTCTCCATAAGGAGATGGTAGCTTACGCCCGGTGCACGATCTACAAGATAGAGTATTTGTATTTTCGATTCTGCGATAGATATGTCAGACATTATCTTTCCCTTTAAATGTAATGAAATCCTGACGTAATTATACTCGTAAATCGTTTTTTGCGGGTGTATACTCTGTATGATTTTTGAATAAAACCTGTAAGGAGAGTTTAAGATGATTACATTTGATTACCAGAACGCCCTCGAATTCATCGGCGGTGAAGAGGCAGTCGCAAGAATGGAGCCCCAGGTTAAAGCTGCTTCTGATATGCTTCACAAGAAGAACGGCCCCGGAAATGATTTCCTTGGATGGCTCGACCTTCCCACAAACTATGATAAAGAAGAATTTGCACGCATCCGCAAGGCTGCTCAGAAGATCAGAAGAGATTCTGACGTCCTTATCGTAATCGGTATCGGCGGTTCCTACCTCGGCGCACGTGCCGTTATAGAGCTCCTTGGCCATTCTTTTGCTAATGCAGCATCCAAGAAGGTCAGAAAGAGCCCCCTCATCCTTTTCTGCGGTAACTCTATCAGCGCTACATACCTCGCAGACATGATGGACATCATCGAAGGCAAGGATATCTCACTCAACATCATTTCGAAGTCAGGCACAACAACAGAGCCTGCAATCGCTTTCCGTATCCTCCGTGCTTACATGGAGAACAAGTACGGCAAGAAGGGTGCCCAGGAAAGAATCTATGCTACAACAGATAAGGCAAGAGGAGCTCTTAAGGGCTTAGCTGACAAGGAAGGCTACGAGAGCTTCGTAGTACCTGATGATGTAGGCGGCAGATTCTCCGTTCTTACAGCTGTCGGACTTCTTCCTATCGCTGTTGCAGGCATCGACATCAGAGAACTCATGAAGGGCGCAAGAGACGCTTCCAAGGCTTACAAGAAGCTTCCTTTGGCTGAGAACCCTTGCTACCAGTACGCTGCAGTACGTAACTGTCTGCTCCGTTCCGGTTATTCTACAGAAGTTATGGTCAACTACGAGCCTTCTTTCCACTACATGACTGAGTGGTGGAAGCAGCTCTATGGTGAGTCTGAGGGTAAGGACAGAAGAGGTATCTTCCCGGCAGGCGTTGATAACACAACAGACCTTCACTCCATGGGTCAGTTCATCCAGGATGGCGCACGCATCATGTATGAGACAGTTGTCCAGATCGACCAGCCCAGAAGATCTTTCGAGATCCCTAACGACAAGACAAACCTTGATGGTCTTAACTTCCTCTCCGGCATGGACATGAATGAAGTTAATGCTAAGGCTATGCAGGGTACTATCCTTGCTCACGTTGACGGTAAGGTTCCGAACCTTTTGATCCACATGCCTGACCAGACAGCTTACTCTCTTGGTGAGCTCATCTACTTCTTCGAGAAGGCTTGCGGCATCTCAGGCTATCTCCTCGCTGTAAATCCTTTCAACCAGCCTGGCGTTGAGGCTTACAAGAAGAACATGTTCGCTCTTCTCGGCAAGCCCGGTTACGAAGACCAGAAGGCTGCTCTTGAGGCAAGACTTAAGAAGTAATTCTTTTTTGGAACACTTTGAACATATGCAGGGACTGCTTATAGCGGTCCCTGTTTTTTTAGATATCACATTTATTGACTGATATTTTTATCTGACATACGAAATCGAGAAAATATGGTTCTTCACGATATCCATGGGATTATTTCTCGAAAAAGCATACCGGAACCGCATTTTTCGATTTTGGTATGCCTGTTTTGCTTGTTTTTAAGTGCTTTTGTTGGCCTCGGGGCATACCAAAACGCTGTTTTGAAGAATCGGTATGCTTTTTACCCTCTCCAGAGTCACTTCGGGCACCGAAAACAGCATACCAAACTTGAGTTTTGCCATTTTGATATGCTTTGCCTGATTATCTAAGGTATCGAAAAGAACAGGTACGGACACAAACTGCCAATTTGCCTTTTGTGTCCGTAATTTCAAGCGTCCTTGCAAGGAAAAACAAGCTCATTTACGGACACAAATGAGATAACTGCCAGTTGTGTCCGTAATTTCAGGCGTCGAAGCCAGGAAAATCGAAAAAATTTACGGACACAAAACCCAAAACTACCATTTGTGTCCGTTCTGGCAGATCCCAAACAGGGAAAACACGTTCAGCTCAACGGACACAAATCTCAAAAACGTCATTTGTGTCCGTTTTTTTCGATGGTGACGAAAAGCCTTAAAACCGTCACCATTTCGACACCAGCCTGCTTTTCGAGACAGGAAAAGTAAATAATTTTCGCGAAAATGTTGCATGAAAAGTGAACTGCCGGAAATGACCTTATATGCAGGACTTATGTCTGGATTTTCAGGTCCCGGCCTGTAAAGCATTCTCTCACTTATACCTCAAACAGAGCCTTGAAGAGATAACGAGCGCGCATATAATAAAAGTAGTCGTGGGGACGGCAATAGGAAACATATTTTTTGGAGAATAATCATGAAACGACCTATCAAAAAGATCGGTGCTGCCGTTTTGGCAGTTTCGTTGTCTTTCTCTTTTTTCGCGTGCGGGTGCACGGGTAAAGCAGGCAAAAGCAACATTGAAGATGAATCAGGCCTTGTCTTAAGCGGCAAGATGCCCGATAAGCTTCCCGAAGGATTGTCATGGTATGACTTCAAGGAGGATACCGGCATATTCGATTATCTGGCGGAAGCGGCCGGCGGATACTTCATATCGGATATCACCTGGCACGCAGACCGCACATGGGTATTCTTCTCGGAAACAGAATCACAAAAGCCTGTCTATCACATAATGTCATTCGATAAGGACAGTAAACCGGGCTGCGATTTTGTTATAAGGGATGAGTTCGGCGAAAACATCAGCCTCGACCGTATGGTTCTTGGAGACAGACTGTATATCGACGCATATGATTTTGCCACAAAAGAACAATACCTCTACCCCGTAGATGAGAACTCGGGGAAAGTCTCGCCTGACAACAAGATCCTCTTAGCTAAGAGTTCAGAAGGGACTGAGTCATCAAGCAGATTCACATTTGCAGGATCTGATATTGCCCTGCTCAGACAGAACAGTCCCGCAAGTATCGAGCTCATTGACCCTTCCACCGGAGCAGTTAAAAAGAAGACACCTCTTGATAATCTGGCCAAAGATTTCTATATCAAATATCCGGAGGGAATCCTTTCTGCCGGCAACAATAAGGTCATCGTCTGGGGCAGCACATCCGCAAACTATAATTTCGGACAGATAAGATATTGTCTGGCAGATCTCGAATCAGGAAAGATCAGTGCTCTTGACGAGATGGAATACATCAATATCCCGCTCCGCAATCTCACCTACTGCAATGGCCACCTGGTAACGATAACAGACGGCGGGGTTTACAACATTGATGTGGATAAGGGAACATGCACGATGGCATTGTCTTTTAACTGCTCCGTCTGCAACAGATACCTGGTAAATAATTCGGAATTAAAGTACGCTGACGAAGATAAACTGATATTCAGTTATTCATCAAAATTCGTCGGTGATAATCAGGTCCCTGCCATGCTTTGCACTTTCACCAGGTCGGACGAATACCCTGCAGCAGGGAAAAACATCCTTACTGTAGCTTCAACTGAAGACATTGATTACAGTATTGCCGAAGCAATAATGCGCTTCAATCAGGAAAGCAGCACATCATTTATGCTGTTTGATAACCGCTATAAGGCCAACACCAAGATCGACTACTCAAACACTGATAATACAGATGTTGCAGCACTTGGCAGTCTCAATTCGTATGTGGCGGTATCTGACCGTCTGACAAAGGATATCATTGCAGGAGAAGGTCCTGATATCCTCATAACCAACGGTGCAAACGAACAGTTCTCCAGCAGCAATTATTTCATGGATCTTGCAGACTATGTTAAGAACGAAAGCGGCGTCAGCGAATCTGATTACTTCATGAATGCCATCGAAGCATCGAAATCCAACGGTGCTCTTTACCAGCTTCCAATAGGCTTCTATGTCGACTGTATCATTGCTCCCTCTGATACGGTTGGCGGCAAGAACGGAATGACTTTTGAAGAGTATGTATCAATGGTAAAGACTGTCTGCAACGGTGCTGATCCTGTATACGATCATCAGCTGTCTTTCTCAAGAACTGAAGTCGCAACAAAGCTTTTCGCCAACACGAGCGAAAAGTATATCAAAAACGGAACGATCGATGTGAACTGCAGTGATTTCAAAGCGATATTAGACTACTGCAAAGACCTTCCCTCCAAAGGATATTTTGAAGGCAAAGATATCGATCAGGAATGGGAAGACCTGATGAATGCAAAAGAAAATATGCGTGTACAGCCCATGGTGATCTATAGTTTCTACGATTACGAGGCATTTGCCGGAAAATTCGGCGATACAGTGCTCTGCGGTTACCCGTCTGTTGACGGAAGGACCGCTGCGATCGGTTCAAATATCGCCGTGTCCATATCTTCACACACAGAAGATCCGGATTCATGCAAGAAGTTCCTTAACATACTCCTCTCGGAAGATATCCAGAAGACACTCTTTACGAATATCCCGATCAACAAAAAATGCGCTAAGGATATCGCAGTTTCAGAGATCAACGAGACCAACAAGAACATCGAAAGGAACAAGAACAATAAATACGCAAAGAAAGAAAAAACTGTAGACATTTCACTTGCCGACAAATATATCGATCAGCTCTCCACGGCAACGACTTCGAGCCTCGTATACCACAGCATCTCGCTCATTATCTATGAAGAGATCCCCGCATACTTCGAAGGCCAGAAGTCTTTCGAGGATGTCGCGAAAGTGATAAACGACAGGGCGCAGACTGTATTGAACGAACGCAAATGAAACTCACAGAGTTAATGTTATATGAGCCTGCCGGGAGGACACGCCCGGCAGGTTTTACTGTTCTCACAGCGCTGTTTGCAATTCCGTTCAGGTCTGACAGTTACTCTTCCACGTTAACAATACGCACATAGCGGCTTAACGCATATTCTCCGTCGTGGCATTCGCCCGGAAAATATGCGCTCATGTCCGATGCCTTCGTGACCCTTATAAGTCCACACTGGGTAAAGAGTTCAGCAAGATGTCTTCTGTCTTCCTCAGGGCAGATGAGTCCTGCTGTCTGGAGATGATATCTGCTCTTATATAGCACTTCGCCTATCTTATCCCGCGGCAACGGCTTTACCAGAACGTTGCACATCATGGGCGACAACTCCAGAATGTTATCAGCCGAGATTATCACACTGCAGGACCTTCCCTGAAGAACATTCTCATGCTTTTCTTCCTCGCCAAGAAGACCTTTTAATCTTTGCGTGTAGGACACCAGCGTATCCCTTGCCCTGATGCCGATCTCTTCAGTCTTATTCCTGTTGACGGCGTTCTCTAATATGGGCAGGAAACGTCCGGCAAAAGACTTCAATTCCCCAATGTCTGACGTATCCAGATATATCACCTGGCAGCTGCTGCAGAGGAGCTGCTTGGTCGTTGCAATGTGACTTGCAAGACCTTCCAATTCCTTATCGGCATCCTCTGCTTCATCAAGTCTTGTGATGTAGCAAAAACCAAGTTTCTGACCCCACTCTATGATCTTTACTCCCGTCGGCGCGAGACCCCTCACGGCTTCTATCGCCATGTCACTACCCCACACGCTTATGGCATTGGAGAGTTCAGCCATCTTTCTCATGCCCTGGATGTCTGAAGATGATGTATCGAAAACATAGATATAGTCCTTTAATTCCGGACGGTATTCGATGAGCTGCATTATGAGCTTTAAAGACAATCCGTTATCTGCAGACGGAAGCTTTAAGATGTTGATGTTGCCGGTCATTAGACCTTCTGCAAGAGAGTACGCAGGAAGGAAATCCATATTGCCTGCGGAGATGTGGAAGAGCACGCCCAGAGGCATCTTCTTTACTCTTATCTGCTTAAAGCCCTTGATGTAATCCGTCACATATTCGAACGTGTTTCCAAGCTCAGTCTCAAGCTTTTTATGGAGATGTTCTTCCGACAGAAGTGCCTCTGCCTGGATCTTATATGTTTCCACGACATCAGAAGGGAACGATGACAGAAGATCGTCAAATCTTCCTTTTAACAGGTCTTTTCTAAGGCATGCGACAGCTTCTATTACCACTTCAGGAGAGAGCTGCTTTTTTGCCAGGATCTCAGGGATCCTCTTTTCGAGCTCTGTAAGGAGACGGTCCTGTTCAGAACTCTCGTATGTCTTTCCGTCAAACAGGATCATACCTTCACCCCCTGCAAAATATCCGCAGCACCGGCGGCGCAAGTCTTGATGTCTTCAGGCGCCACGCGTCCCACTATCTCCAGATAAGGCGACTTAACACCGCACGGACACGTGCTGCCATCGTGGAGGATACCGAGATCGTCTGTCATTATGGAGAGAATCGGAGTAGCTTTGCAGAGCGGCGAGATAAGGTTTACGAGGCCCGTCTTCCCCATCTCCAATGGCTCTAAAGTATCCGGATCCCTGATTACGATATTACTGTAAACGGGGACATGAAAATGATGCGCGGAACAGTCCGTATAGAGGATCGGATGTTCGACCGCACCGAAGAATTCAGTGATGTTTTCCTCATCGATATTAAGTGTCTTCTTGGCAAGCTTATAGAAAGTCTCCTTGTCGGCGGCCTCCTGATAGAACTGCTTCCAGCCTCCTCCGAGCATGATCTTCGAACCTTTCGGAAGCTTGAAGGAAAGACCTTTTTCTTCAAGCATTCTGAAGAGGAAAAATGTATAAGAAGGAAAGCCCATGAAGCGGACGGGAGCTTTGCCCTTCTCGTATTTTTCGAGAGCTTTTATTATGCTGTCGAAGTCAGGTCTATAGCCGTCAGAAGTGTGCTTCAAGATGAATCTGCGGCTGATCGCAGGTGCAAGGAATGTAGTAAGATAAGCTGTCTTCGCGACGGCAGTCTTATTGGATCTGTGAGGCTTATATCCCATCACGATATATCTGCACGGGCGGAAAGACATTATGCCGTGATATCTCGTTACCTTGATGGACATCTTCAGTGCAGCGATGAGCGCACCGAATTCAAAGCGCACATGACTCATCTTGCCGCTCGTGCCGGACGATGTCGCCATGATCATGTATCGGCCAGAACGGAAGTCGTGCTGCTTCATCAGCATGGTAGGTATAACGGGAATGTCAGCGGGACTCTTGATGTCATCAGGTGAACGGATTCCAAGCCCGTCGCAGATCTTCTTATAATCTTCACAGTTATTTATCAGGTGTGTGAAGTTCTCTTTGCAGGCGCCCAAAAACAACTCCGACTTTGTGCAGTCGTAAGGATCTTTGCTTGCGAAAAGTTTTCTCCTGAGCTTCATAAATTACACCCTTGAAAAACAAAGCCGGAACCAACAGCATTAATTATATCATTAGAAGCAGACAGGCTAAAAGGATGCCCAAGTATTAACACACTTGATCCTTATGCATGTGCTATCCTTTTGTTTAGATGGCAAAAACTGCCTTTACATCTGTGGGGAGAAAGGTGCTAGTTATATGAAATCCATGATCAAAATCGCAGCGGTAACTCTTGCAGCATCATTCCTGTTTTCGATGACAGCATGCAACAAAAGCAAAGGTCATAACGGAAAGACGATCACTCCTGATATGCCCTGGTATGAGGTCAAGCCATTTGAGATCGATGCAGGAATAGATCCCAAAAAGGAACTGGAATTCAAATTTGCCCAGATCATCGGTTCAGATGAAAAGAACATTGCCATCTTAACATCAGGCAGTTATAAGTATCCCGATGACGTCAACTGGAAGACTTTTGACAGCAGCAAATATCAATTCATGACCGTGTCGATACTGGACAAGACCACCAGAAAGACTGTCAGATTCTTTGATCTTAATGAATTATCACAAGAAGGATACTTAAATACCGCAACATTCGAGAGCGGAAAACTAACAGTCTTAGTAAGCAACTATGACATGAATACTGATACGACGACCAGCAGATCGGTCATACTGGATGCTCTGACCGGAGAGCAATTGGATGCCCGGGATAGCGGGACGGCCGAACCGGTTCAGAAGATCTACACGATCGGCAAATACAAGGTGCAGCTTTGCGCAGTGTGGAATGAATCAATCCCCAGTTATTCTCTGATCGTCACCCAGCCTGACGGGACCCCCAAAAAATTCGAGATCAAAGATGATTCTGCAAAGATCAGCTATATATACAATGTTGTTCAGTTAAGCGAAAAAACTGCTTTGATCATCGCAAGCAGTGATAACGTATATGATTTCTATGTGTTTGATCTTACTTCCGGCAAGTTGACCAAACAGAATAATAAGGATTACGACTGGCTGGATCTCTTGTCTGTGACCAAAACACAAAGCTGCTCAGACGGCAGTGTATATTCCCTTGATTCGACCGGAATTGCCAGGCTGGATTTTAATGAGAAGACATCAGAGCAGCTTGTAAATTTCAGCTGGAGTAATCTGGATAGAAATCTGGTGCGTAATCTCTCTATTGCCGATGTATACGACGGTTCATTTATACTTTATGGCGAAAAGCCCCTGCCGCGTCCGTACTCACATGTTGATGCCGGAGTGTCATTTGATTTTGTCATGTATGAATTGAAAAAAGCCGATAAGAATCCTCATGCCGGGAAGGGAATATTAGAGCTTTTCTCTCCAAGCGGATATGCCAATGAAGATATCAATGATGCAATAAATAAATTCAACAGTACTAATAGAGACTTTTTTATCGAGCTCACTGACCGTTATACAACCAATATAGCTTCACAGTACAGCAACGCAAAGAACGAAGACGAATCAGACAACATCACTCTTAATTACTCGGCAAATACGAGCAATAAGCTTGCCATAGACATCATGAACGGTGAAGGTCCTGACATGCTCCTGAACGTAGACAGTTACGGTGTGCTTAAGAACAGCAATTATCTTATGGACCTGTCGTCATATGCAAACAATATGAGCAGTGACAAGTACTTTACCAACGTTCTGGAAGCGACAAAAGTCGATGGTAAACTTTATACCATGCCAATCAGCTTCGGGATCTCCGGCATTCAGACTGATTCCAAATATGCAGCCACGACAGGAGTCGGCTTTACGACAGAAGAGTACATTAAATTCCTGAAAGAAACATTGAACGGCAAAGACCTTATCACTTCCGGTCAGGCATACTACTTCTCCACACTTTTCGATAACATGAGCGAAAAGTTTATCTCAAACGGGAAAGCCGATTTCACTGGTCCTGAATTTGCTGCTCTTGCAGATTATGTTAAAAACAACGTTCAGGAAAAGAGCCCTGATTGGACGAAAGAAAAACCGACGACCATTGTTGATACTGAAACCAGGACAGAGATTCAAAAAGCCATCTATGTCTCGATAAACGGATACTGGGATTACATTCAGGCAGTCGAAAACACCAACGGCTGTTCCTCGATCCTTGGACTTCCTTCATCTGACGGCCGCGGTCCCACAGTATTTGCATACGATTCGATTGCCATATCCACTCAGACAAAAGATCCTGATGCATGCGTTGAATTCATGAAACTGCTGATTTCGGATAACACCCAGAAGGAACTTGCTTCAAAGGGTTATCTTGTCTTAAACCGCAAGGCATTCCGTGATGCAGGCAATAAGGCAGTTGAGTATTTTAATACTTTAAATCCCGGCTATCCCAACGGATATTACGGAGGAAGCAAGAAGGCCGAAAACTATGTAACATACACTGCTGAGCATATTAAATCTCTTGAAAAGGCAATAGATTCCTGCACTTATACAAGTTCGAGTGATGCAGCAATCTCCATCATCCTGATAGAAGAAATGCCTTCGTATTTCACAGGTCAAAAAGAACTTGGCGATGTTATCAAGATCGCTCAAGACAGAGTGCAGAAAGTGCTGAACGAACGGAAATAATTGAGGTCAGTCTCAGGGCACATATTCCCAGACTGAATACCGCTGGGGTTCTCTATGAATATAATAGCCGCCCTCGCGGTATATATCCTCGCGCCTTATCAGGTTCCAGCCCGGTCTCTCATTAAGGTAATAGCCGCTCTGGTGATCCACATAATAGTAAAGCTTGATCTTATGTGTAAGCTGCATCTCGAGAAGATTAACGAATAACTTGAAAGTGTCGGTCTCCATCGGGCGGTACATAAAAAGGACCGTGTAGTCATTGTAATCAAGACCGAAGGCATCGCCTTCTATGATCTCCACGTTTTCGAACTTTGAAGTCCAGCTTCTTGCCACATCAGCGATCGACGGATTTAATTCGATCCCGGTGATCTTACACGGATAGTTTTTGCTTAACAGATATGCGATGACACGGCCTTTGCCACAGCCGATATCGATAAATGAATCTTCCGGCCCGGGCTTAAAATCTTCCATGACCTTTGCAAGGCCAAGGTAAGGTGCCGACTGGCTTCCTGTCGCGCCATGACTTTTCGCGAAAGGCGTCGGAACAAACACACCGAGATTCATCCCGCTGATCTTCCTGTCCCTGCCTGCATCGATCATGCGGGACAGCTTATTGGAAATAATGACGATAGGATTTAAAGCCACTTTTTCAGTTTAAAGAATATGAGGCTGACTACAACGATGACTACGCTCGCTGCAATAACTACCGGATAACTCCACCGCCATTCGAGTTCAGGCATATAGCGGAAGTTCATGCCGTACCATCCTACGATAAGCGTCAGCGGCATGAAGATAGTCGTAACGACCGTAAGTACTGTCATGATGCGGTTCTGCTTCTGATCAAGATGCGCCTTGTAAAGGTCTCGAAGCTGCATCGTGTAATCACGTAATGACATTGATTCCTCGTGAAGTCTTTCGGCACGGTCAATGAACAGTCTGAAGTATCTTAAGTTATCGAGATCGAAGAATCCGTTCTCGTTCTCCTCGAATTCGGCAGCAAGGTCCATCAGCTGCTCGTAGTGGATCTGAAGATAACGGATGTCATTTCTTATGTCATTAAGACGTCCGGAAGGAAGATTCTCATCACCTTCGATTATCGAATGCTCCATGGAATCAAGCTCACTGTCGTACTTTTCCATGAGTCTTAAGTCGTCTTTAACGATGTAGTCCAGAAAATCATAAAGGAATCTCTCGAGGCTCGGCATCTTCCACTTCTTGGTCTGCTGAACTCCTTTGATGATGTTAAGAGCAGTGTCGCCGTTATCGATAAAGATGACACCCTTCTCATCTAATACAAACGCAAATTTCTTATCATCTGCCGACGGATTATTCCTGTCCGGTATGGAGAACGTTCCTGTAAGTGAATCGTAGTTAACTTCAGCTTTTGTAAGGAAGATCTCGGCCAGATCCGGATCCATATCGATGCCGATCTCAAAACTGTCCTTATTCTTCTGCCACTCTTCGAAATTCATTACGGCAACGAACTGCTTACCTTTTATATCTCCACGGTCAACCGCTTTTAACGTCTCCTCAATAGTGAAAAACACTTCAAGATCCCTCCGCTCAAAAATTCAACTCACATTATACAGCGATATTAAGCTCCGTCATGATTTTCTTTCCCTTTTCGAGGATTTCTTCATCAATCACCGCGAAAATAATATCTATCTGATAGCCGCTGTTGCCAGCAATAAAATCACTGCACGCCGTAAGAGCCCTCTCCCATGCCTGCTCCAGCGGATAACCATAGATTCCGGTAGATATCAGCGGGAACGCGATCGAGTGCAGACCATTGTCTTTTGCAACCGTGAGCGAACTCTTATATGCATTGTAAAGATCTTCCGGCTCGCCCTTATTGCCGCCATGCCACACAGGGCCGACCGCATGGATCACGTTCCTTGCCTTGAGATTGAACCCGGGCGTGATCACCGCCCCGCCTGTCTTGCAATGGCCGATCTTCCAGCACGCCGCCTGCAGCTTTTCGGCACCTGCCGCCCTGAATATCGCACCGCAGACACCGCCGCCCATCATAAGGCTGGAATTCGCCGCATTAACGATAGCGTCTGTATCAAGTTCTGTAATGCTTATTTTCTGGATTTTGATGCTGCTCATGATGCGCCCTCCTTTTTTGTAATTATACCTTGTTTAATGTATCGGGACACGTTTTCGGGAGGCTATACCATGCATCCGCTTCATCGCAAAGCCCTTGGTGACGAGATGGTGACGTAAGCCCCCAAAATCGTCACCAAAACTGTCACCAAAGGCCAAAAATGCACGAAATGGTGACGAAAACGGGCAAAACCGTCACCATTTCGTCACCAGTGTTTTTTCGCCGGCTGAATATGTCCCATTCATCGAAAAGGGCCGCCCCGGCATCCCGGGACAGCCCGATATTCTCGCTTTATAAGCAAAGCGTCAGATCATCATCTGATAGATCTTCGTGCAGTCATCCTCATTGAGTGTTACGAATCCGGAGATCGAGCCGTCGCGGCCGTCACCGTAGCATAGATTCTTAACGAGCGTGGGGATATCTTCTTCCTTGCCGCCTAATTCACCCAAAGTGGACGGCATGCCGATGGAGATAAGGAACTTCTTGAAAGCCTCGATTCCTTCCTCAGCAGTCTCGACGCCCCAGACGCGGTTTGCGACCTGGGTAAAACGCGCCTTATCGTGATCCATAACATATTTGAAAACTGCAGGCATTGTTACAGCAAGACCGGCACCATGTGCACAGTCGTAAAGAGCGGAGAGCTCATGCTCGATGTTGTGACTGTTCCAGTCCTGTGAACGGCCGACGCCGCAGGAATTCGTGTGAGCCATCGTGCCTGCCCACATGATGTTCGCACGTGCCTGATAGTCATTGGGATCGGCAATTACCTTGGGTCCTTCGTTCTTCATCGTGATGAGGAGCGCTTCGATAAGACGGTCGGTAACTTCGACATCCTTTGAATTCGTGAGGTAACGCTCATAGAGATGAGCCATGATATCCGTGATGCCGCAGGCGGTCTGGTAAGGGGGAAGCGTCTGGGTGAGTTCAGGATTAAGGATGCTGAACTTAGGCCTTATTCCCTCGCCGCTCGCGCCGCGCTTGAACATGCCTTCTTCCTTAGTTATAACGGAGTCACCGGAGCCTTCACTTCCTGCAGCTGCGATCGTGAGGACTGTTCCGACAGGAAGGGCCTTTAAGATGGGCTTTCCACAGTAGAAGTCCCAGAAGTCGCCGTCATAGACTACGCCCGCAGCGATTGCCTTGGATGAATCGATTGAGCTGCCGCCGCCGACTGCGAGAATGAAGTCAACACCTTCTTTTTTGCAGAGCTCGATGCCTTCGTAAACAAGACCGCTCCTGGGGTTCGGCTTGACACCGCCAAGCTCCACATATGGAAGTCCAGCCTCTTCAAGAGAAGCCTTTACCCTGTCCAGAAGGCCTGATCTTACGACGCTTCCGCCACCATAATGGATAAGGACCTTGGAACCGCCGAAAGCCTTGACGAGCTTTCCTGCCTCAGCCTCTGTGCCCTTTCCGAAAACAAATTTCGTAGGTGAATAAAAAGTGAAATTCTCCATATGTGTCTCCTTTTACTTAATGCTGTTTACTGCTTCTTCAAGTGTCATGCCGGCAAAGTCCTGGGCATGGAAGATCTGACCGTTGATGCTGTCATCGACAAATGCGCCGACGATAACACCGGGGATCGCACTCTCAGGTGCGTTAGGCGCATTGGGGCCGCCCAGGTCTGTTCTGCACCATCCGGGATCTGTGAGATTCATGGCGACACCGGTGCCGGAAAGTCTTGATGCCATATCTTTAGTGATCTTATCAAGAGCTGCCTTTGCAGCAGAGTAGCCAGCCTGCTCAGGCTCTTTATCGATACCGCTTGTCGTGTTTACGATGCGTCCGAAGCCGCGTTCTGTCATCTTCGGGAGAAAGTGGTAGCAGATCATGGCAGGAGCAATCGTATTTATGTTGAAGCTTACCGTGTAATCGTCAGCTGGTGTCTTATAGTAATCTGTCCTGTATGCGATCTGAAGGCCGGCATTGTTAAGAACGATATCGACATCGACACCCAGGGAGTCGATCTTTTCGAGCATGGTCATAACGGAAGAAATATCGCCCAGATCAGCTGCAACAGAATGGCACTTAATGCCGGAAGCCGTAAACTCTTCTTCAAGTGATGCGGTATGGGAGGTGTCCCTGCTTTGAAGGATGAGGTTGCAGCCCTGCTCTGCCATGGCCTTGGCAGCGAGCCTTCCGATGCCTCTTGATGCACCGGTGATGAGCACCCATTTTCCTTTAAGATCCAACATAAAAGCACCTCACTTTTCGCTTAGTTTGGTGCTTTCATTTTATCAACACAGCCTTGTGTTTATATTCAATTTGTATTTGTTTTTTATCCAAGTTTTGATGTTATTCGAGAGCGGTCTCCTCAAGGAGCTTTTTGAGCACCTGCTTGCGCTCATACATTCTCTTGTCGGCACGGATGAAAACATCTGTATAGCTCTCATCAAGACCGGGATCGAAAACTGCCATTCCGCTTGCTACGATAACTTTTCCGTCCTGGATATTGTCTTCAATACAATCGTCAAAATGTTTCTTGATCTTCTCTCTGTTAACGAAGTCGTTTCCCTGGAGGATGGCAACAAATTCATCGCCGCCGATACGGTAAACGGGGCTGTGCTTATAGTTATCGCAGATAATGCCGCAAGCCTTCTTAAGATATTCGTCACCTGCATCGTGACCCTGAGTATCGTTTATATGCTTAAGTCCGTTCAAGTCGAAAACAACAACTCCGTATTCCGCCATGGTTTCTTCACCCATATTAAGTTCCATGTCACGGAGTGATTCGAGATATGCAAGCTTATTCTTAACACCCGTAAGGGCATCAAGATATGCTTTCTCATTAACAACCTCAACTTTCCTGTACTGCTCATTGATAGCCTGCTTATAGATATAAGCATGTATGAGACTGGTCGCGAAAAGACATCCGATAGAATACATCGGCATAAGCGGGAACGGTGCCTGTAACACGATGAATATCGCCATGACGGCACTTGCCAGACCGACGATCTTATACTGGAATCTTTTCTCTGCTTCAGAACGTGCTGAGACAACCAGAGCATAGATCGCAGATGAGAAATAAAGGATCATCTGAAAGATAAGCGCTATATGTCTTGCCGGGAGAGTCATATATTCTTTTTCTTTAAAATAGAACATGATCGGATGGAAGAAATTCAGGACGATAATGACAATCTCAAACATGAAAATGGTCCATCCGCCACCGATTAGCATCTTGCTGAATCCGCCCTGATCACCTGTGAAAACTACAACGCTTCTGGTCCAGAGAAGAACCGAAGTAACCATTGAGATAAATACCATCAAGGTGCAGATATAAGACGGTATCAGCCATCTCTGGGCATAGATCCATCCCCATGAGATATCAGAGACATAGAAGGCCGTAAGCGAGAAAAGGAAGAGACGGTAAGACGGACGTGCCTTGCTGCCCCTTTCCTTATATACCTTTCTCATCATCTCAAAATTGATGATCATGTGAACGATCAATGCAATTATGCCGACGCCTGAATAATACATGTCAGATACCTTCCCTTTTTGGATAATCAAGGTTCTTTGATTATAGTATTTAAAAAGGCGGGGGTGTAGTGCAAAAGCCGTAATTTAATCAAATGTTCAAATGCAATTAAAAAACTGTTTTTCTTACTTATCCTTCATCTGCTCTGCCCTGTAAGGATTATCAGACGTGGCATCAAAGCCCGGCAGCAGGTACTTATCCGGCATGTATTTATGTACATCCAGGTCAAGAAAATAGTTACAGAACACGATCGCACAGTAGGTGATCTTCGTGCTGCCCTGTGCATTTTCGGGAACCATGGCATAAACAAATCCGTTATAGTCGTCGGAATCCATGGCTACAAGATCGTAACCTTCAGGCTCGCCTGTGACCGTATATATGCCTTTGTAATCATCGATGCCGATCGCCTTGAGCCTTGCGATCTCCGCATCATACTTATCGCCGTAATCAAGCGTCATGTAGACAACATACTGGCCGTCCCACGGATTGTAATAAGTCAGCTGATATTCGGTAACATCTGCATCGATCTTCTCCGGCATAACATCGAAAAGCGGATTCGTTCCCATACTGTATTCGCTGTTCTTGTCCTGACCGTTATGGATGTACTTATTGAACTCCGAAGCATCCGTACTGACCTCGATCTTAGCAGTCGTATACCATGAGTACACCACAGCAAAAAGGGCAAACGCTGCAACCACATAGTGCGTGACTATTGCCATCACCACAATGGTAATGACCTTCACCGCTTTCACGGCCTTCCTGTGCTTGGAGAACCTCTGCAAAAGTCCTGTTACATAGAGCGTGAGTATGCACATGACTATAAAGCCTATGAACGTTGCAAATATTGCTCCTGCGCGCTTCAAGTCCGGTTCATAAGAAATCGTCTGAAGTACTATCGCAATGATCGTTAATCCGGTTCCTATTATCGACAATACCTGGACAAGTCTTAAGAGCCTGCTCTTCTCACCTGTTGCATAGACCGCCATCTTGCCGGCGACCTCTTTTACCTCTTTATCCATCATCTCGCTTTTCCTTTCCCCGTCTATGATCTCTCTTACATCGACATCATAGAAATCGGCTATCTCGACCAGCAATGAGATATCAGGAAGGTTCGTGCCGGTCTCCCATCTGGAGACGGACCTGTTGCTGACATTGAACTTCTGCGCCAGCTGTTCCTGGGTAATACCCTTCTCATTGCGTAAGGTCTTTAGAAACTGTCCTGTCTTTTTCTGATCCAAGGCTTGGGCCCTCCTTTCGATCGGTGTCAGGATAAGCGATCCTGCAGGAAATTAACACGACACAAAGCGGGAATTGCCGTGTTTACGGGGTTTGGACACGATATGTCTAACACGTATTATACTATTTCAGGGTTTCAGACTACCCGTTTACTTCACGTCTTCCCGACATACGAAAACGGGATTTTCGAGTTTTTTCGTAATTTCGCATGTCATGTTCAGCTTCAACGTACTAAAAATCTCATTTTCTGGGATTAGTACGTAGTTTTCGCGCTTCAGATCGCGTTGTTATAACCAATCTACGGACTAATAATCAGTTTTCGAAAAATTAGTCCGTAAATCATCCCTCTGTGACTCCAAATTTCAAAGAATTAACGGACTAAAAATGCGTTTTCGAGAAATTAGTACGTAAAAAGCTGCATCAAGCTGCTCTGAGCCTCAAAAACTACGGACTAAAAACACAAAACGATAAAATTAGTCCGTCGCCCCAAAAACACCCAATAAAAAACGGCCCTGAAGCGAACCTCAGGGCCGGTAATTCTACGATTAAACCAGATCAGTCGTCAATGGACTTATCTGTTGCTCTCGCGTAGATAGCCTCGACTTCCTTGCCGGGAGCCTTTGTAGCAAGTGTAACAACCACTGCGATGATAAGACCGCAGATGAAGCCGGGTACGATCTCGTAAACGCCGGTGTCGCTGATGACAGCGGGACGGATCGTGCTTGTGAAAAGAAGGAGCCAGCAGATGTCAACAACTGCGCCGCCGATGATACCTGCAACTGCACCCTTATAGTTAAAGCGCTTCCAGAACAGAGAGAGGATAACGACAGGACCGAAGGCTGCGCCGAAGAGACCCCAGGCGTTCTCTACCATGTTCATGATGTCGGATGCCCAGGACTTAGGATTATCAAGACCCTGAACAGCGATGAAGAAAGCGACGATAGCAACTACAAGAACGACGACACGGCCAAGCCAGAGCATCTCTGAATCGGAAGCCTTGTTCTTACGGATCAAAGGCTTATAGATATCGCTCGTAAATGCGGAAGATGCAACGAGGAGCTGGGAGTCAGCGGTAGACATTGCAGCAGCGATGATAGCTGAGAGCAGGACGCCTGCGATGAATCCCGGGAAGATGTGTGTAACGATCTCGATGAAGATATTCTTACGTGCATCAGGAAGAAGCATCTCTGCAAGAGAATTTCCGTTAGGAAGGATGTAAGTTCTTCCGAGATATGCGATAGCTGCAGCAGCGCCTAAAGTGAGAATTACCCAGATGATAGCAACTGTAGCAGACTTCTTGATCTGGGAAGGCTTCTCGATAGACATGAAGCGTACGAGAATGTGAGGCATACCGAAGTAGCCCAAGCCCCAGCCAAGACCTGTTACGATCTCCTGCCAGGGAGCTGCAAAAGGATCTGTGCCGAAAGCGGAAACTTCGCTATTGAATGCACCATAGAATGAAGCATCGTGAGTTCCTACTGCCTGCATAACGATCGGAACTGCGAGAAGCGCAACGAGCATCATGAGGCCCTGGAAAAAGTCTGTCCAGCAAACAGCCTTGTAACCGCCTAAAAATGTATAGATAAGGATCAAAACCGCAAAGAGGATCATCGCGAGATGCTGATGATCTGCAAACCACGGAATGACTGAGGTAAATACTGCAGTACCTGCAACGAATCCTGAAGCAACATAAACAGTGAAGCTGATAAGGAAGATGATAGCGCATACTACCTTCAATACTGAGCTCTTGCTTGCGAATCTGTTAGTGAGGTACTGGGGCAAAGTGATAGAGTCACCTGAAGCCTTGGAGAAACGGCGGAGTCTCGTAGCTACGAAGATCCAGTTGGCAGCTGTTCCTAATGCCAATCCGATACCGATCCAGACCTGTCCCATACCGAACGCGAAAAGCGAACCCGGGAAACCCATCAAGAGCCAGCCGCTCATGTCCGATGCCTGCGCACTCATCGCAGTAACAAAAGGACCCATGTGTCTGCCGCCTAAGAAATACTCTTTCTCGTCGCCGCCCTTACTCTTGAAGAAGAAGTAAATACCGATTGCAAGGACTACCACGAAATAGAGTATGAAAGCAATTATCTTGTCCATAACATACTCCTTTGGAATTTCATAACGCCCCGTATTATAACAGATAAATACTATAATGTACTAAAGAATCATTGATGGTCAGCCGGATTACCGCAGCCGATTTAAGAAACATTTAAGATTTATGCAAGGAATAACTCAAGATTAACAGGCCTGCACAATGTAATGTATAGTCAGAAAATCCGAAAAGGCGGTTACGGTCATGGAAAAGACTAAGAACAATTATGGTAAATTCCTTCTCTTGTGGGCGGGCGAATTCATATCATCTATTGGCGGCGGTCTAACGAGCTTCGGCTTAGGTCTTTATATCTATCAGAAGACCGGAAGCGCAGCTGATATGGCACTGCTTACATTCCTGGGATTTGTTCCCTGTCTTCTTCTCTCGGCACCTGCAGGTGTTCTCGCAGACAGGTTCGACAGAAGACTTCTCATGATGATCGGTGACGGCTTATCAGGCCTTGGCGTTCTTTTCATCCTCCTGTGCATGCTTCAGGGCGAAGCGCAGCTCTGGCAGATCTATCTGGGAACTACTGTAAGCTCCGTCTTCTCTGCACTTTTGGGACCTGCATATACGGCAACCATCACAGACCTTCTTACCAAAGAACAGTATTCAAAAGCGAACGGCCTTGTCTCGATGGCAGGATCTGCAAGATACCTCTTCTCGCCTGTTATCGCAGGATTCCTTCTTGCCGTAAGTGACATCAAACTTATCCTCATCATCGACATCTGCACATTCTTCCTCACCGTTATTGTTGCAGCCATCGTAAGACACGGAATTAGGAATACAGCACCTGCAGAGAAAGCACCTTTCTTCAAGAGCATGAAAGAGGGCTGGGTCGCAGTTAAGAGCAAGAAAGGCCTTCTTACACTTATTCTTGTAACTTCAGTTATCTGCCTTTTCATGGGAGTGTTCCAGGTATTGGGCGAGCCTTTCATCCTCTCTTTTTCAGATTCCAAAACGCTTGGCATCGTTGAATCAGTTGCTGCTTCAGGCATGCTAGTAACAAGCATATTGCTTGGAATCGTTGGTATCAAGAAGCACTTTGTAAGAGCGCTCTGGATGGGCCTGGCTTTCTCAGGCATCGGCATGGCACTTTTCGGAACGTTCGAAAACAAATACCTCTGCTTCATCTTCGGATTCCTGTTTTTCGCAGCGCTTCCGTTCGCGAATAACAGTCTGGACTTCCTCGTAAGGGCAAATATCCCTGACGAACTTCAGGGAAGAGCATGGGGACTTATCAGCCTCATATCAAACCTCGGATATGTTGTGGCTTACGGAATAAGCGGAATTACTGCCGACATCATCGGAAACGTAACGGGAATGGGCGTCGGAAAAGGATCTTCTGTGACGATCATATTCTCAGGTGTATGCCTTGTCGCAGTCGCGCTTATCATGTCCGGCATAAAGAAGATCCGCGTGCTTGAGAAGACCGCTCTGGAATCACCTGCATCAGGCAAAGCAAAAGCTCAGTGATCAAGAATTACAATTTCAGTTTCCGGTAGACGATCCGGACGATCTTGGCCATAAAGTCATTCTTGAAAGCGGCGTTGATCATCACGAAAACAAAAGCTCCGACAACAGTTCCTCCGAGAAGCCTTATTACGCTTCCTTTGAACACCGCCTGGAATCCGAAAACGACTGCGAACATGATCACTGATGCTACCGCGGATGCGATCAGATTCTTCATGTTGATCCTGTAGTTCTGATACTTGCGCGAAGATGCGAGGACAAGACCGAATACAACGATCTCGGATATCAGTGAAGCGATGGATGCGCCGAGTGCTCCGAACCTCGGGATGAGGATAAGGTTGTTGATGAAGTTCAGCACCATCGTAACTGTGTAAGCGATCATGAGATAGGATTCTTTTCCGGCACACATCATGACCTGGTAGCAGATGATGTCACCGACACATTTGAACGGGATCATGAATGCGAGGACGATGAGGCACGGAACAGCCGGCGAATATTCGGGGCCGAGCCATATCGATATCAGAGGTGAAGCAACACTTACAAGTCCAAGGCATACGGGAAGTGATGCGAAGATCATAAAGTCCGCACCGAACTTGGTGAGCTTATTGAACTTGTCATCATCCTTGCCATAGTAGTAACTCAGGCGCGGCATGAACACACCCGTTACAGCCACGGCGGTTATGACGATGAGGTTTACTATCTTCTGTGCATATGAGTAATAAGCGACAGTCGAATTCTGATCCATGATGTCGAGCATCGTCATGTCCATTCTCGCGTAAAGCTCTGTCGACACAGAACATATCGCGAGGAATACAAGTGACATGAAGTGCGGCCTTAGTCTGATCCCTTTAAGCGAGAACGTAACGGTCTTGCCTGCGTGAATGATATTGATCACGTTATTGCCGCCGTTCGCAAGAACACAGATGACTGCATAGATATAGACATCTTCAGGTTTATGGATGAAGATGAAGACTGCGATCATCAGAAGTGCCTTGATGGCAAAAGATCTTAATGCCACATATTTGAACTCTTCCGTACCCTGGAAATACCAGTCGATGTTGATGAAGTTGAAGAGTATCGCAATTCCGCAGATCAGATACATTAGCCATTCTGCCCTGAACAGCGGTATCGCGAAAAGTGATACCGCGAATGCCACCACTGCAATTGCAGTCATGAAAGCATTGGCAACGAGCATCTCCGAATAGAGTTTGTTCTTTGCTTCCCGGTCATCTTTTCTTCTCGCGATCTCTCTGGTGGCATATGCCTGGATGCCGAGTGAACCGAGCATGACGAAGTATGAGACATTGTTGGCAGCTGCTGCGTTGCGGCCGACATTTTCGGCAGTTAAGATCCTGGCGACATATCCGGCACTTACAAGCGGGAAGACAATATTAAGGAGCCTGTATATCACATTGAATACAGCATTCTCCGCAAGCGAATTCAGCTTGCTGTTATTTACCTGTAGATCATTGGCAGACATTAAGCCAGGACCCCTCTTAAACCTTCTTCTCGATAAAATGCTCTGCGGATATTATAATTACTTTATATCACAAACACTCAAAATTAAGGACTTAAAGGATAGATTTCATTTTCGATGGGTTTACTTAGCAGCCTTCATTATAATTCTGATTCGAGCAATAAGAATTCACTGGCCAACCGCTTAAGGAGCAAGCGCATGGCTGCTTTCGAATCTTTCTTTTATGAGAACTTCGCAGATGAGATAGAGAATGGTAAGATCATCCGCATCCTTGATATCGGCGGCACACACGCATTCTGGAATTCCATCGGATTCAAATACAGTAAGAACTGTGAATTCACATTGCTGAACCTTGCAGATATCAAGATCCCGGAAGGCGTGACGGGATTTAAGAGCATCAGGGGTGATGCCACGGATATGCGTGAGATAGCAGATAATTCTTACGATCTGGTCTTCAGCAATTCATGCATCGAGCATGTCGGCAAAAAGCCCGAGTGGAAGAAGATGGTCTCTGAGATGAGACGGACCGGCAAATACTATTTCCTTCAGACGCCGAACAGGGCTTTTTTCATGGAGCCGCATTTCCTTATGCCGTGGTTCCAGTTCCTTCCATTGAAGATGAAGGCCTTTATTCTTCTGCATTTCCGGTTCGGGTGGTTCAAATATATCAGGACACGTGAAGAGGCACTGGAAGCAGCAGACAGTATTCATCTTCTCTCTTATAAAGACGTTAAAGAGCTCTTCCCTGACGGAACTATTAAAAAAGAGCGTTTCCTGGGCATGACGAAGTCCTTTATGGTCATGGGAAAGACGTCCTGACAACGCTTTAAGAGCAAATGCTCCTTAGCATTTCCTTATATCTGTCATAAAACTTTTCTATCGAATATTCCTCTTCGAAAAACTCTCTCTGGCGCGTTTCTTTTTCAGCCTTTGCATCCTTGTCTTCAGACATGATCCTGCGTATCCGGTTAAGTGCCTCTTCTTCAGATCCGTATGTATAGATCCCGCATTCTTCCCTGTCTTTAAACACCTTGTTGCCGCCGGTATAAGATATGAGCGAACTCTTGCCGACAGACAGAGTTTCCAGAAGAGACAGATCGAAGAATGTCTCCCTGTTCGGAAGTATGAAAAGGTCTGATGCATTGACATAAGAGTAAGGATCGTCAGTCCAGCCGGTCTCTATCCAGCAGGGAGATTCCGGGTGCCTGATGCCTGTCTCTTTTCCGCAGCAGAGCACAGTAACTCCGTCAAGTTTTCCGAACATCGAGATAAGGCTGTCGTACCCTTTTACGGTGTTATGTCTTCCTGTAAATGAGATAACGAATCTGTCATCCGGGATACTGAGTTCTGACCTTACCTCTTCCCTGGCCTTCTCCGGAACACACGCAGGAACACCGGTCGGAACATATAAGATCTTTTCCTGTTTTCTTAAGCTTTCATAATCATCCCAGGTGTGGAAATACGGCTCTTCAGCTTCCCTGCACGGGAACACGATATAGTCGGCACGTTCGAAAGAAAATCTGTCGAACATAGCGACTTTGTCATAGATCTCCTTATGTTCCGCATACTCTTCCGGAGTGCAGTATTCCCCGATGAATTCCTTATGCGGAACCATCGGAGTGTGCGATGTAAGAAGGACTTTTCCCTTGAAGTTTTCAAGATTCTTTTTCTGCGAATAAAGATCGAACGTGTTATGGAAATGCACTATGTCGTATTCATTAAGATCGAAGGGACCGTTCATCTCACTTTCATAGATGACCTGCTCCACTCTTCTCGCATTTTCAGGCAGCGTCTTATCAGTTCCGAAAAGCTTGTGCAGCCTGTTCCTCGAGCCGTAAAGAACAGGTCTTCTGAATTCCTTCTTGCTTAGGAAAACGATCTCTTTATCGCCTAATTCGTCCCTTCTCTTTTTCAGATTATAGAGATAACCAGAAGGGCCTCCTGAAGGCCTCATGAAATCTTCGTAAAAATATATGAGCGTCTTCATCTTAAGATCATCCTTTGCCTTCAATGTGAGACCTGTACATTCTGCAGAAATTCCTCGTGCCGAGAATAAGAAGAACAAAGCCTTTCATCCACGTCTTAAATGTTCTGCAGGATGAGAATATCTTACCGCGCGGAATATCTTTGCTGCATTCATATCTGTCAAAGCCGTACTGTGCCATCTCCCACATATAGATCTCTGCCCAGTTGGAGAGCAGGATCTTCCTGATAGCCTTGTCAGATACATTCTCGGTGTAGTATCCGTAAAGAGAATTCATAATATATACAAGCGCTTTTGCCCGTGCTTCCTCTTCTGAAGGACCGGGTCTTGCTATCGAGTTGTTCCTCGTGCGGTAGCAGTAAACCTTCTCCGGAACATAGATGACTTTCTGCGCATTTATAAGTGCTTTGGGAGTCCAGAGCGCATCTTCATGTATGAGACCTTTCTCGAAAAGAAGATCATTTGCGGTAAGGAAATCCCTTCTGCATGCCCTGAGCCACGCAGTGTTTGCGATCTTATTGTGGTCTTTGATAAGCCTTACCATCACGTCTGTTCCGGAAAGCTCAGTCCCGTCAACAGGAAGGCCGTTATGGATAAGATTTGCATCCGTTGAAGGTATGTCATTGCCTGCTTCATCAATGACTTTACCGTCCCAGAGAAGCATGTCGCAGTCAGCCTTATCAAGAATATCTATAACGCTTCCAAGCCCGTCAGGATCCACTTCATCATCTGAATCAAGGAAGAATACATATCTGCCTGAAGCCTTACCAAGACCATAATTCCTGGCATCAGAAAGGCCGCCGTTTTCCTTGTGGAAGCATTCTATGAACTCATATCTTTCTGCATAAGAATCACAGATCCTTCCTGAATCATCAGTCGAACCGTCGTCCACCAGGATTATCTCTGTCTTCTCAATGCCGCTGGTCTTAAGAAGCGAGTCTACGCATCTTCCAAGATACTTTCCGACGTTATATACCGGCACTACTATTGAAACACAAGGACCGTTCATAAGTTGTCACCTTCAACCGCCCTGCAAAGGAACAAACGGTTAATGTCATATCTGCAGGGACCCGTGACAGGAACGATCTCTTGGGGATAATCATCACCGTCAATGAATTCCACATCAAATCCGGCCTTCTCCATGAAGATCTCCGCCCCGGATCCGAAAAGCCTTACATGGTCAGTCTGCCCGTACACTCTTCTTCTGTCTTCATCAGTCTTAACATCACTGTCTTCAAGAACTATATCGATATCAGTGTTTACCGGGAATGAACATATGAACAGGCCGCCTTTTACAAGGATCCTTCTGACCTCCGAAAGGGCCGCCATGACATCATCAACGTGCTCAAGGACATGATTGCATATGACCACATCAAAGGATGCATCAGTAAGCCCGGTCTTCTGAATGTCCAGCGTAAGATCGGTCTCCTTGTCGTAAAGATCGGCAGTCTTATAAGATATCCCGTTCCTGTCCATCCACATTGTCATGCTCTTCTCAGGTGCAAAATACAGGATGTTCCTGTCTTTTAAGATGCCGATATTCTTTTCGCACCATGAAGCAAGTATCCTGTGTCTTGGCAGTGAATAACAGTACGGGCAGGAGATGTCCTGTCTTATTCCTTCGAAAAGTGAGAGATCGTAAAAATCCGGATACTCGAAGTGATCACCTGTCCTGAACGCCTTGAATCTTAATCCGCAGCATGGACAAAAGCATGTCTTGTTCTTAGGGGAAAGATCCATTGCAGTCTTATAGCGGAGACGGAGGGTGCCGCGGTAAACGAACCGTGCCGCATTCCAAAGTCCTCTGGGAGTCTTGCTCTTAAGATCTTTCTTCGTCTCAGTCTTCATAAAGCACCGTCACCCCTTAGGCGTCAAAACACAAAGGATCATTACATAGATCTTATCAATAAAACGTCTCGATGTGCGCCAGAGATGTTTCCTGTCGATCTCATTTCCGTGTTCACGGTACAGGCGGTATCTTAAGATCATGTGAAGATACTTTCTCGTGAGGTTTCCGACGACAAGGTCTTTCAGAGGATCACCTGCGAGAGCCTCATCATAGAATCTGTAGAGTGCCGGATATACCTGCATAAGCGACTCGACGTTCTTCTGCTTATCTTCCTCCAAAGGATTTGTGATGGAACCCTGACGGATCCTGTAGAGATAGACCTTCTCCGGAATATAACGGACCGTCTCAGCCTTGAGGAGCACTCCAGGCACCCACAATTCGTCTTCATAGATGACTTTCTCAGTGAAGAACAGGTTATTGGAGATAAGATAATCCCTTCTGTATGCACCCTGCCAGACAGTGGCGATGAAGCCTTTGCTCTTTCTTATCAGCGTCTCAATAATCTGCTTGCCTGTATATGTCATCTCGGTACGGTCCAGACCATAGTGGGCGAAGTATCCGTTGTTCTTTTTGGAAGCAAGGCTCTTCAGGTCATAGATCAGATCACTGTCCCACATGATCATGTCATAAGAGGCTGTCTTTGTAAGTCCGATCATCTTTTTGAATAGCTCAGGATCCACCTCATCGTCCGAATCACAGAAGAAAATGTATCTTCCGCAGGCTTTTGAGATTCCGAGGTTCCTGGCGGCAGAAGGCCCTTTGTTGTCTTGATGTAACACTGTTATATTGGGGTGTTTTGCAGCATATCCGTCCGCGATCTCACGGGTCTTGTCAGAAGACCCGTCATCTATCAGGATGATCTCCGTATCTTCAATTCCCTCGGTCCTGAACAACGAATCAAGACACAGAGAAAGATACTTCTCCACGTTATACATAGGTACGATAACAGATAAACAGGTCGTGTCTTGCATGTCCTGCCCTTACCTCATTCGAAAAGACGGTCTATCCTCTTTGATAACTCATCACAAAACGCATCATTAAGCGTCTGTGGCGTGGAATTGTTCATGCCCTTGATCAGCTCATCATAATCAGCAATGGCCTGACCAAGTTTCTCGATATCTTCAATGAAAATGATGTTGTTCCTGAACTCTTTGAGTCTTAACCCGATCTCGTACTGGTGATCGTCAACATGCTCACCGAACTGATGGCGTCTGGGCACAACAACAGGTATCTTGCCGTGATCAAGAACATCTATGTAGCAGCTCGGTCCGCCGTGGGTGATTACAATACGGGCGCTGGAGATAAAATCATTCATCTCGCTCTTTAAGAAGAACTTCTGCCATTTGCAGTTCACGGGTTCGACTGTGGAATAACCGGTCTGGATGATTACTTCCTCATCATGCTCTGCTGCCCATTTGTCCATATAAGTGACCAGACGGTCAAATTGTTGTTCGTGAGTTCCTACGGTTACAAATATCATGAATCAGTACAAGCTCCCGATATAAACAGCTTTATGATACTTGGCTGTCAGTTTCTCCCATTGTACTACAAAGAGATCAGACATTCCGTAGCATAGCTTTCCTGACAGGGAGAGCTTATCAAATCTGTCAAAAGTCTCGATGAATATGAGCTTCGCACCCATCATCTTGCCGATCACAAAAAACGGAACAGCCGGCGCAGCACCTGCTGATATGATCACATCAGGTCTTTCTTTGCGCAGTATCTTAATGGCTCTGTGCGTATTGATGATCAAGGCCTTAATGCTTCTGTTCGACGGATAATAAACAGGATAGATCGTCTCGCCTTTAAGCTGGCTCCTCGCATCTTCCTTATCAAATGTCGCCCAGAACCGTTCCTTGTCTTCCCAGAACGGCTTAAGCCTGTACAGGTGGTTAAGATGTCCGCCGGACGAGCCGACGAGACACACTTTGAGTCCCTTATTCCTCATAATAATCTATCCTTACTTCTATTCCCAAAAAGATTATACAACAAAGAAATCTAAAATAAATACAAAGGAAGTATTATAAATAAAAATTTAGATTTGGCCTGAAAACCGTACTTGAGAGGGTTATATATCCCCCGAGCGCATGTGTAATTTCCTGTGATAGAATAAATAAATCAGCGGAGGGCTTCTGATGGATCTATTTAAGGTATTTATATGTGAAGATGAGAGTATCGTGCGCGAAGGTCTTCGCGACATGATCCCGTGGGAAAAGTACGGATTCGAATTCGTAGGTGATGCACCTGACGGAGAGATGGCCCTGCCCATGATCCGTAAGCTTAAGCCTGACGTTCTCATCACGGATATCACCATGCCCTTCATGGACGGACTGTCATTAAGCAAGACCGTCACCAAGGAGCTTCCGAACATCAAGATAATCGTCATCTCCGGATACAGTGACTTTGAGTATGCCAGAAAAGCGATAGAGATCGGTGTCGAGCAGTATCTCTTAAAGCCCGTCACCAAGACCGACATGATCAATGCCCTTGAAGGTGTCAGAAAGAAGATCACCGAAGAGAACGAGCAGAAGGACTACGTTAAGCTCTATGAACAGGAGTTCAAGAAGTTCGAGCGTCTTTCGCACAGGGTATTTTTCGAGAAGCTCGTGGAAGGATCCCTATCCGTTCAGGAGATATATGAGGAAGCAGACAAGCTCCACTTAAATCTCGCAGCTGATAACTATAACATCGTAATCTTCTCTATCAGGGACCTGGACCAGTCGATCTATTCGGATAATGCATCAGGCGTTACAGAGACACTTCTCAACCAGTTCATGCAGTATCCTGACTACATAATCTTCAGATGCAACCTGTTCTCATATGCCGTTCTCATCAAGGGGGATGAGGAAGGCGTTAAGCGCATGGAGGAAAAGTGCGTCAAGATGATCAGACAGCACTGCGAAGAGACTTCTTCACAACTCGACTGGCACGTCGCAGTCGGCGTTGCCACTAACAGACTTAGCGGCCTTTCATCCTGCTATCAGGATGCGAACAGGGCATTTGCCTACAGGCACATCTTCCCTAACCAGCACATCTTCACTTCCGAACAGATCAAGACTGAACAGTTCGTCGCAAGCGATGACGAGATCGGACAGATCGATGCCGGCAAGTTCGACCCCATGATAATCAGATACTTCGTCCAGACAGGTACTCAGGGTGAAGTCGCAACATTTGCTGACGATTACCTGAAGAGCGTTGAGGCAAGCGTCAACTCGATCCTGTTCCGCTATTACCTGCTCGTGAGCATAAGAGTCAATGTCGAACTCGCACTGAAGGAAGCTAATGTTGATTCCGATCAGATCGCTGCAGGTCTTCCGACATTCGACACGAACATCCAGGCTGAAGAGGTTAAGGGTTACCTTACGGAAGCACTCACTATTGCTATCAAGATGCGCGATGCCGAAGCCCAGAAGCGCGGCAACGACATCATCAACAATGCTGTCGATTACATTAACGAACACTATGCAGATGAAGATATATCACTCGACTCTGTTGCAGAGGAGATCAATATCAGCGCCAACTACTTAAGCGCGGTTTTCTCCAACAAGGTCGGATTATCCTTCGTCGAGTATGTAACGAAAAAGAGAATGGCAAAGGCCAAGATCCTCCTGCGCAATACGAGCAAGAGGTCAGGCGAGATCGCCAATGAGATCGGCTATAAAGATCCAAGATATTTCTCTTTTGTATTCAAGAAGAACCAGGGCTGCACTCCCAGCCAGTACCGTAACGGCGAGACCGGAGAGGAATAATGAGGCCAGCTCCTGACAGGCTGAACAAGAATACGGTACAGGGAAAGATGTACCGTCTTTTGCTTCAGATGTTTATCCCGATCATGGGTATCATCGTAATCATTTTCGCGATGCTCCTCACACGTAACATCATGTACGCTTCGGTATCAGGCAACATCGTAAAAGTATCCGGCTTCAACCAGAAGTTCAAGCAGGATATCGATGAGCAGATGTATTTCTACGTCACGGGATACAGCGATAAGATGCCCTGGGATGACGTAGAATCAGCAAGCGCTCTTGCTGAAGACCTTCTTAAGAACACATCGAATCCTGACGGCCGCAAAGCCATGAACAGCGTTCTCTCGCTTTGCGATAAGCTCAGTTCCTATATGCACAACATCGAAGCTACCACTAGTTACGATGAGCGCATGGATCAGCTCGACAAGAACATCTATATCACGACAGGCCTCATCGAAGATTACATGTATTCATATCTCTACTACGAGGCAGGCGAGATGGCGAGCATCCAGAAGCAGCTGGACTTCTGGCTCACGATAGAGATCGTTTTTGTCGTACTCGTCATGGTCGTTGTAATCCCTATGGTATTAAGCCGCGCCTTCAAGCTATCGAAAAGCATCACTGATCCTATCGTTGCGATGAACAGCCGTGTTGAACAGATCGGCGGCGGCGACTTAAGTCCGCAGACACCTGTTAAGACGGATGATGAGAGCCTCTCTCTTCTCAGTACCGGAATCGAAGACATGGCGGCAAGACTTGATAAGCAGATCGAGCTTAACCGCCAGGAGCAGATCAAGCTGCGTGATATCGAGCTCTCCCTTATCCAGGCACAGATCAATCCTCACTTCCTTTACAACACTTTGGATGCTATCGTATGGCTCATCGAGATCGGCAAGAACGATCAGGCAGAGCAGATGGTAACTAGCCTCTCGTCCTACTTCAGATCTTTCTTAAGTGACGGTAAGGATATCGTTACTGTTGCAGAGGAAAAGCAGCATATCAAGAGTTACCTTGAGATCCAGCAGGTGCGTTACAGGGACATCATGGAATATGAGATCGATATCGATCCTTCCATCGAAGATACAAAGCTTCCGAAGATGACATTGCAGCCACTGGTCGAAAATGCCATCTACCACGGCCTTAAGCCCAAGAGAGGCAAAGGAAAGATCATCGTAAGCGGATACCGTGAAGGAGACAATATCCTTCTTAAGGTTACGGATACCGGACTTGGCATGAGCCGCGAAGAACTTGAGAGCCTGAAGTCCAGAGTATTAAGCGAAGATACGACGAGCTTCGGTCTTACTTCATCTTATAAAAGACTTAAGATCCTTTACGGGGATGCTTGCAGATTTGATATCGAGAGTTTGCCTCAGGAAGGAACTTCCATAATGATAGAGATACCCGGAAAGGCGGACATAGATAATGAAACGATTCTTTAGTATTCTGCTTAGCTTAACGATGCTCTTAGGTATGGCGGGATGCTCAGGTGCCAGAGCAACAGAACCTGTAAACAAAGCCTTCGTTATCGGCTTCTCGCAGGTCGGTTCCGAATCAGACTGGCGCGTTGCCAACACAAGATCCATGACTTCCGCTTTCGAGAACGATCCTGAATACGATCTGATAATGGAAAATGCCAGACAGGAACAGGAAAACCAGTTTACCGCTGTCCGCAAATTCATACTTGAAGGTGTCGACTTCATCATCATCGCGCCTACGGTCGAGGAAGGCTGGGAAACAGTCCTGACGGAGATCAAGGATGCGGGCATTCCCGTCATCATCATGGACCGTTCCGTAGCGGTAAATGATGACAGTCTTTATCTTACAAATATCGGCTCTGACTTCCTGCGTCAGGGAAAGCTTGCAGTCGAATGGCTGAATGGTGAGATCCCGTCTGATAAGCAGGCCAAGATACTTCACCTTCAGGGAACGATCGGTGCGACCGCGCAGATCCAGCGTACAAAAGCTCTGGAAGATGCAGTGGCAACACATTCCAACTGGGAGATAACAAGCCAGCTTTATGGCGACTTTACTGAAGCTAAAGCTTATGAGGTCATGACTGAATATCTCAAGACAAACAAAGACATCAATGTCCTTTACAGCGAGAACGACAACATGACTTTCGGTGCGATGAGAGCTTTGGATGAGGCAGGCATCACATATGGAAACGGCGGACAGGTTAAGATCATTACCTTCGACGCCACCAAGGAAGCACTCCAGTATTGCCACGACGGCAGGATCGATCTCTGTGTCGAGTGTAATCCTCTTTTCGGAACCACAGTGAAAGACCTTATCAAGAAATACAGAAACGGCGAGACGATCCCCAAGCACGTTTATGTGGATGAGACTGCGTATACGACCAAGGAGATCACTCAGGAATTCGTAAACTCAAGAGAATACTGATCTCATTTATAAGAAAAACTTCACCGGAATAACCGGTTCTTCAAAAGCCATGCCTTCAGTAAGTTTAACGACTGACCTGGCAAGCTTTCTGCAGAACGCTCCGGTCTCATAACCTGCTGATAAGAAAGAATCGTAATAACCGTTATCAAAGCATGCGATGGTAATGCTTAGTTTTTTCTTTTCTGCAACAGAAGACAGATAATGTGCGATCATTCCGTTCTGGCATATCACGGCGTCGCACCCTGTCAGTGTGTTATCTGCAAACTGATCAAGAAGTTCCGTGCTGCCGGAGATCATGTCTTTCTCATCTTTTGATGAGATAAGAAGACACTTGCTGCAGTCGTCAGATGAATCTTTCATGCCATATACGGAATCGATATAACCTCTGTAACCATCCATGCCTGAAGATGAATCTGTCAGGAAGATGCATGCGATATCCGTATTCCCGTTTTCCTTAAGACGGTCAGCAAGTTTTCTTCCCGCCTCCCTGTAATCAGGTGAGACTTTGTATGTTCCTTCAGGATTATTGGAAGAGTTTATGTATATGACAGGGATCTTCAGATTTACGGCTTCTTTTATGAGCCTTTCATTAACGTCCGGAATAAGATCACGGAACGGCTCAATGATCAGAGCTGCTGCCTTTTCTTCAATGGCGCCGGATATCATCTCCGCTTCGGCCTTGTAACTTCCGTATGTTGAGAAAGACTTAAGTTCAAACTTGGAAGGAAGCTCTGATATCAGTCCTCTTATAAGAGCAGGACTTTGATACCTGTCGCAGTCTTCAGCTATATAGAAAACCGTTCTGCTCTTATGTGAATCATCTACTATATAAGAACCTGATCCTTTACGCTTCTCGATCAGACCGCGTTCCTTTAACAAATCCAGTGAGGTGCGTATCGTCTGTCTGCTGCAGGAATATCTGGCTGCGAGATCCGTTTCCGAAGGCAGCTTGAAATTGCCTTCAGACTTCATGCGCCTGAGCTCTAATTCGAGCTTATTGGTGATGACGATATATTTCTCTCCCACAGACATTAGTCCCCTTGTCCTTGTTAGTTAGATTATATTTGGGACCCGCTGTGCAAAGATACGATAAATATTTGAGATATGATTTTAAACTTCCCTGTTTGTAGGGTTTTTTATCCTCTTCTGAGATTCCGAAAATATTATTTTCGGGTAAAAATATTTGATTGTTCATAATGACAACGCTGTGTTGCGGCATGCACGTTTACGAGGAGCGTAAAATATCCGACAACTATACAAAAGATTTTCAACATCAGGCATCTTACAGCCTTCTTTTACCCCAACTTGTCTGCTTTTCGAAAAATATGACTCCAACCTGTATTTATGCATTTTTACCATTCTCAAAAGGGCATACGAGATTCGTTGTATCAATTGCTTTCCGGGTGTTTATTTGGGGCAGAGTACATCGGACACCAAGATGTGTCCAATGAAAAACCTCAAAATGCAAAGGAGATTTATTATGAAGAAATTTGTCAAGATGTTAGTTTCTTCCGCACTCGTTGCAGCTATGGCATTCGGTATGTGTGCATGTAACGGCGGCAACGGCGGCGCAACTCAGGCACCTACACAGGCACCTGCACCTACAGAGAGCGCAACAGATGCACCTGCAGATACAACTGCAACAGGCGAGCTCATCAAAGTCGGTATCATCAACAACGATCCTAACGAGTCCGGTTACCGTACAGCTAACGACAAGGACATGAAGGAAACATTCACAAAGGAAAACGGCTATGAGGCTTCTTTCTTCTACAGCCTTAAGAATGAAGATCAGATCGCAGCAGCTCAGAAGTTCATCCAGGACGAAGTTGACTACCTCTTGATCTCAGCAGCTGGTACATCAGGTTGGGATGGCGTTCTTGAGCAGGCTAAGAAGGCTGGCATCAAGGTTATCCTTTTCGACAGAACAATCGACGCAAGTGAAGATCTCTATGAGGCTTCCATCGTTTCCGACATGGCTAAGGAAGGCCAGCAGGCAGTAGATTGGCTCGCTTCCCAGGGTCTTTCTGAATACAAGATCCTCCACATCCAGGGCGTTATGGGTTCATCCGCACAGATCGGCCGTTCAGGCGCTCTCAACGATAAGGTAAAGGCAGAGGCTAACTGGAGCATCGTTAAGCAGCAGACAGCTGAGTGGTCAGAAGAAACAGCTCAGCAGATCGTTCAGGCTGTTATCGACTCAGGCGAAAAGTTCAACGTAATCTATGCAGAGAATGACAACATGGCTAAGGGCGCAGTTGCTGCACTCGATAAGGCTAACATCTCTCACGGTGTAGGCAAGGACGTTATCATCATCGGTTTCGACTGCAACTCATGGGCTCTTAAGGAAGTCAAGGCAGGCAACTGGAACTATGACGGACAGTGCAATCCTTTCCAGGCTAAGTACATCGACGAGATCATCAAGAATGGCGCAAAGCAGAAGGTCGTTATCATGGAAGAGAAGGGCTTCGACGCTAAGACAATCACAGACGACGACGTTGCTAAGTACGGTATCTGATAACACCACTCCAAAATAAGAGTATTTAGCTAACCACTTGGGATGTGCGATGCGATACCTCATCGCATCGCACATTCTTTTCGAAAAACCACAGGCAGAGACAGGAAACAACAGGAGGAGATGAAGATGGAGAACGGCGCTGTTTTGGAAATGCGCGGGATATGCAAATACTTCCCGGGTGTACGCGCTCTTGAGCAGGTAGATTTCACCTTACGTGAAGGCGAGATCCATGCGCTGATGGGCGAGAACGGAGCAGGAAAATCAACACTTATAAAAGTGCTGACAGGCGTATATCCAAAGGACGGAGGAGATGTCACACTTGCAGGCACTCCGGTCCACATCAAGTCTCCACAGGATGCACAGAACAAAGGCATCGCCACGGTATATCAGGAGATCACTCTCTGCCCTAACCTTACGGTTGCAGAGAATATGTATATCGGACGCACAAAGGGTCCTTTTACCGACTGGGTAAAGATGAATAAAAAGGCAGAAGCTCTTCTTGATGAATTGGAGATTCCCGCCTACCCTACTGAACAGCTCGGCAACTGCTCCATCGCAGTACAGCAGATGGTAGCTATCGCACGTGCTGTCGATATGGAATGTAAAGTCCTTATCCTGGACGAACCTACATCATCACTTGATGAGCAGGAAGTTGTTAAGCTTTTCAAGCTGATGCGTAACCTTAAAGAAAAAGGCGTAGGCATTATCTTCGTAACTCACTTCCTGGAGCAGGTATATGAAGTCTGCGACAGGATCACCGTTCTCCGTGACGGTAAGCTTGTCGGCGAATACATTATTGAAGACCTGCCCAGAGTAAAGCTCGTATCCAAGATGCTCGGTAAGGATTTCGATGACATGGCCGACATCAAGAGTGACAGCGATGCTGCAAATACAGACCTTAACGGCACCCCCGTTTACGAGGCAATAAACCTTACCGGAACGACCGGCATAAAGCCGTTCAACTTTCAGATCCACAAAGGCGAAGTTAACGGCTTTACCGGTCTTCTAGGTTCCGGAAGATCAGAAAGTGTCCGTGCGATATTCGGTGCTGACAGAGTTGTCGGCGGCAAGGTCATGGTCAACGGTGTTCCGGTAAAGATCAGAAAGCCTCTCGATGCAATGAAGCACGGTATCAGTTATCTGCCTGAAGACAGAAAGCTCGACGGTATCGTAGGTGACCTTTCCGTAAGAGATAACATCATCCTGGCACTCCAGGTAATGAAAGGATTCTTCAAGCCCTTCTCACGAGCTCAGGCAGAGAAGTTTGCTGATGAATATATCAAGCTCCTCAACATAAAGACAGCATCACAGGATACACCTATCAAATCGCTGTCAGGCGGTAACCAGCAGAAGGTTATCCTCGCAAGATGGCTTCTTGCAAATCCTCAATATCTCATCCTCGACGAGCCTACAAGAGGTATCGACGTAGGAACAAAAGTTGAGATCCAGAAACTCGTTCTGAAGCTTGCAGCCGAAGGAAAGAGTATTACCTTCATCTCTTCAGAGATCGACGAGATGGTCCGTACATGTTCACGTCTTATAGTTATGCGTGACGGCAAGGTCGTAGGTGAGCTTAAGGGCGACGATCTCAACCAGAATAAGATCATGGCAACCATTGCCGGAGGTGAATCCAAATGACAGAATCAGCTACCAATAATTCCAAAAGTTCCGCTAAGGGAATTTTGCTCAAGATAGTCCGCAACCAGCTGTTTATCCCGCTCGCTGCCCTACTGCTTCTGGTATTATTCAATCTTTTTACCGATCCCGGCTTCTTTGATATTGTCTTGAAACCGAGCAGCACAGGAAGCCTCATCCTTTCAGGCAACCTCATAACGATCATTGATAACGCATCAGAGCTCGTAATCCTCGCTATCGGAATGACTCTTGTTACTTCAGCTTCAGGCGGTCAGGACATTTCCGTTGGTGCCACCATCGCGATCGCAGGATCTACTGTCTTAAGGATAGTTAAGACACAGGCCTCTGATATCCCGGGCGGCAAGTTCGCAGGCATTATCATTATTTCGTTCCTCCTGTGCGTTGTTGTATCCGTTGCTTTCGGTGCCTTCAACGGAGCCCTCGTAGCATTCTTTAAGATACAGCCGATGGTAGCGACATTGATCCTCTTTACTGCAGGACGTTCGATCGCGGCATGGATCAACAATAACGATAATATCTCCATCAACGACAAGCGCTTCGGATACTTCGGAAACTTCATTCCCGGAATCCCCGTCCCCACACCGGTCTTCATCACGGTCATCTGCCTTATTGTGATTGCGGTCGTTCTGAAACTGACCAACTTAAGACTCTACTCACAGTCAGTAGGTATCAATGCATCTTCATCAAGACTTAACGGTATCAACCCGAAAATGATCAAGCTCTTAACTTTCGTCATCCTCGGTGTATGCGTAGCAGTCTGCGGATTCATTAAAGTATCAAGAACTTCATCTATCACATATTCAGTAATCGCAAACAATATCGAGATGGATGCGATCCTGGCTGTAGCACTCGGCGGCAATAACTTAGGCGGCGGTAAGTTCAATCTGACAGCTTCCGTAATAGGCGCTTATGTTATCCAGTTCCTTACTACAACACTTTATAAGTTCAAGGAGATCGACTCCAGCTCTATTTCTGCATACAAAGCAGTTGTAGTTATCCTTCTCATAATCATCTCATCACCTTACATCCGTAAGCGTTTCGATGATCTGAAGAACAAGAGACTTGCTGCAAAAGCGCAGGCAAACGTAGGAAAGGAGGCAAACTGATATGTCAGTTAACTCTAATGTGCTCGGAGGCAATAAGCTTAAAAGGCGTGCTTCCTTAACAGATACAAATCTGCTTCTCATCATCACGATCGCCGTATTCATCGTTATGTACATCTGTGCGGTGGTCTTCCTCAAAAAGGGATTTACGAAGCCTCAGATGTTCTTCAACATCCTTAACGAAAATGCTTCGCTCCTCGTATTATCCTGCGGCATGACACTCGTCATGATCACAGGCGGAATCGATATCTCCGTAGGCCAGGTCACATCTCTCGTATGCATGACATGCGCCGTTTATCTTCAGAAAGTAAACGACGGAGTTATCAATGGCAACGTATTCACATCCGTCCTCATCGCTTTGGGAATCGGTCTTGCATTCGGTATCGTTCAGGGCTTCCTCGTAGCTTATCTCGAATTCCAGCCGTTCATCGTAACCCTTGCCGGCCTGTTTTTCGCCAAGGGCATGACGACCATCGTAAGCAGCGACCGTATCAGCGTAACTTTCGAACCCTTCGTAAAGCTCTGCCGAACAGAGGTAAATGTTCCGTTCCTGGGCTCGGTAAACAAAAAAGGCATATTCGTTCCGGCTTATGTAGAGGTCGGCGTAATTGTCGCACTTGCTGTGGTTGTCCTTCTTTTCTGTCTCTTAAAGTGGACTAAGCTCGGACGTAACTTCTATGCAGTCGGCGGCAACAACCAGAGTGCAAACATGCTCGGTATCGATGTAAAGCTTACAAAGTTCCTCGCTCACGTCCTCTGCGGTCTCTGTGCAGGAATCGGCGGATATCTCTTCTTCCTCCACGCATGCTCAGGTTCTCCTCTGCACGCACAGGGCGCTGAGATGAACGCTATCGCTTCATCCATCATCGGCGGAACTCTCCTCTCCGGTGGTGTCGGAAACATCGCAGGAACACTTTTTGGAGTACTCTCACTCTCAACTATCAAAAACATCGTTACTTCACTGGGCCTCGAAGACGCATGGTGGACAAATATCACCGTAGGCGTAATGCTTTGTGTCTTCCTTCTTATTCAGAGTGTTATACTTGCACGTAAGAACAACAAGAAGTAATCACTTGATTTAAGGAGGCTCCAAAAGTGGATCTGAAAACAACAGCACTGGGAATCGAATTAGGTTCCACACGTATCAAAGCAGTACTTATCGACAAAGACCATTTGCCGGTCGCACAAGGCGATTTCGAATGGGAAAACCAGTTGGTGGACGGCATTTGGACATATTCTTCCGATATGATCCACAAAGGCATTCAGGCCTGCTATGCAGCACTCAAAGCTGACGTAAAAGAGAAGTTCGGCGTTACCCTTACAGAAGTCGGCGGCATCGGCATCTCAGCAATGATGCACGGCTACCTTCCTTTCGACAAGGACGGAAAACAGCTTGCCGGATTCCGCACATGGCGCAACACGATCACAGGCGAAGCTGCAGAGAAGCTCACAGAAGTACTTGGATTCAATATCCCGCAGCGCTGGAGCATCGCACACTACTATCAGGCGATCTTAAATAATGAATCACACGTTGGTGATATCGACTACTTAACAACACTTGCAGGCTACATTCACTGGAGACTTACAGGTCTTAAGGTCATGGGAGTCGGTGAAGCATCCGGTATGTTCCCCATCGATTCATCCACCAACGATTACAACAAGGATATGGTAGCCAAGTTCAATGCTCTTACAGGCAAAGATCTGCTCTCCATCCTTCCTAAGGTCCTCACCGCAGGCGAGAACGCAGGCACGCTCACAGAAGACGGCGCTTTATTCCTCGATCCCGCTGGCGACCTTAAGGCAGGCATCCCGATAGCACCCTGCGAAGGCGATGCAGGCACAGGCATGGTTGCTACGAATTCTGTACGTGTTTACACAGGTAACGTCAGCGCAGGTACATCAGACTTTGCGATGGTCGTAGTTGACCACGACCTGGGCGTTCACCGCGAGATCGATATGGTAACAACACCTGCAGGCGCACCCGTTGCTATGGTTCACTGCAACAACTGCACCTCCGATATCAATGCGTGGGTAAATCTTTTCGATCAGTTCGCGAAATTATTCGGTGCTGACATCTCCAAGAATGACCTCTATACAAAACTCTTCCAGGTAGCTCTCCAGGGCGATCCTGACTGCGGCGGACTCCTCTCATATAACTACTTCTCAGGTGAAGGCGTTACAGATCTTAACGAAGGCCGCCCGTTATTCGTAAGAACACCCGACTGTTCTTTCACTCTCGCAAACTTCATGAGGACACATCTCCTCTCCGCTCTTGCCACACTTAAGATCGGTATGGATATCCTTCAGGATACTGAGAACGTCCGCATTGATAAGCTTTACGGCCACGGCGGTTTCTTCAAGACTCCCGAGGTCGGCCAGAAGATGCTTAGTGCAGCAGTTAACGCACCTGTATCTGTCATGGAGACTGCAGGCGAAGGCGGACCTTACGGAATGGCTCTTCTTGTTTCCTACATGATCAACAAGGAAGACGGCGAATCACTTCCTGATTATCTGGATAACAAGGTTTTCGCCGGCGCAAAGAGCGTAAGCGTAATGGCAGAAGATAAGGATGTTAAGGGCTTTGCTGAGTTCCTCGCAAAATACAAAGCAGCACTCCCTGTCGAGAGAAAGGCTACGGAGGTGATCTGATGTTAGAAGAACTTAAGGCAAAAGTACTCGAGGCTAACCTCCTCCTCCCCAAGCACGGACTTGTTACTTTCACATGGGGCAACGTTTCAGGTATCGACAGAGAATCCGGTCTCGTCGTAATCAAGCCCTCCGGCGTCGAATATGATGTCATGAAGGCTGAAGATATGGTCGTAGTCGACCTTGACGGCAAAGTCGTCGAAGGCAAATGGAAGCCTTCTTCAGACACTCCCACACACGTTGTTCTCTATAAGGCATTCCCCAACATCGGCGGAGTCGTTCACACACACTCACGCTGGGCAGTAAGCTTCGCACAGGCCGGCATGGCGATCCCTGCAATGGGAACCACACAGGGGGACTACTTCTATGGTGATATCCCCTGCACACGTCCCATGACCGACGAAGAGATCCATGGCGAATACGAGAAAGAGACCGGCAACGTTATAGTCGAGACATTCAAGGACAAAGATCCGGATGCTATCCCTGCTGTAAACGTCTTCTCTCACGGACCTTTCACATGGGGCACGGATCCTTTCAACGCTGTGCACAACGCAGTCGTTATGGAAGAAGTCGCATTTATGGATTACCACGCAATGACGCTTAATCCCTCTGCAGGCAGAATGCAGCAGACACTTCTTGATAAGCATTACCTCCGTAAGCACGGCGCTAATGCATATTACGGTCAGGGCTGATAGATCCCTGCCTACGGTTCCGCATTCGCCGGCGGACCGCCCTAACTTAAAAACAATTTCATATTGTTTGCTTCTTGTTCGAGTAGGACCCCGTTGTACCTGGTGCAGCGGGGTCTTACTTTGGGCAGATCAAAAACAATCTGCTTACAGTAATTAATTAATTTTATTATTACCACCTGAAATGGCGTGTTTCAGGGCATTTCCGGCATTTTTGCTTTGTCTTATTTTGTCGCACTTTGTCGTATTTTGTCGCTTGAATACCCGCATATCCCTCATATAATCCGGGTATGGCTATTAATGAACCCTACATCCCGAAAGAATTCCTCGCTTTGCAGATCAATTACTGCAAGCAGCAGCTTGCTGAGCTGCCGGAAGTGAGAATTGGCAAGAGAAAGAGAAATGGCTCCTTCAGCGAAGTCTATCTGGTCGGATTGCATTGTCATCAGAAAAATTGTGATAAAGGAAAAGAACTGCGTAGTATTTACAACAAACGTGAGGCACTCATTTGTGAGCTTTCAAGACTGGAAGGTCTATGGCATTCCAAATTTACATGCCTGCCACCTGAGGACATTGCGCCGCGCAAAGTAGAAAGAAGACTGTTTATAAACCCTGCTAACTCCGTGATACTAAATGGAGCTTTTTTCGACAGTCTCAAAAACGATGCAGATCCGAATCATCGCGAGAGCAAAACCTTCTTCTACAACGGCACTTATTACAGGTCGGCATCCGAAGTCGAGATCGCAAGATATTACACGGAAAACGGTATCCCGTTCAAGTATGAACCCGAGATCTGGCTTAACGGTCTGAACTACCCAATCTACACTGACTTCGTAATTCTTATAAAAGCTCTCGACCTCTGCAAGTTTCATGAGCATATTGGTATGAAAAACGCTGCCAACTACAACCGCACAACTGCGACTAAATACATTAATTATTCCGGCGCCGGACTGCTGCCGGAATTAGATATCTTCTACACATACGATATCCCCGGAGTTCCTTTCGATTTAAGGACACTGCCCATAAAGTTAAACGGAGTCATACACAGTTCTCTGTTTTTGCCGTAGACACCGCTTGCGGTAACAGCTGAAAAACCAATTTCACTTTTGAGACAACTTTTTTTCGAAAAATGTTACATAAAAAGTTGTATTTGGGCGTTTTTTCACTTTTTTGACAACTTTTTTCGCGAAAATGTTGCACGAAAAGTGAATTGCCGGAAATGGCCTTATAAACCCGTAGCAAAAACCATAATTACACCCCCGCACGCGGCATATTACTTAAAAAATCTCTCAATTTCACGCTGTGCAGGGTAATGTGTGTTGTATACTTAATATGCACAAATATCGGGGGATAATTACTATGGGCACTACTATTGAGAATATTGTTCATGAGGTCAAGAAGGTAATCTGCGGCAAGGATGCCGTCATCGCGCAGACGCTTACTGCCATTCTGGCGGGCGGTCACATACTTATGGAAGACGTTCCAGGCGTCGGAAAGACCACGATGGCTGTAGCCTTCTCGAAAACAATGGGTCTCAATTATGGAAGAGTTCAGTTCACTCCTGACGTATTGCCTTCCGATATCACCGGTTTTTCAGTTTACGACAAAGCGACTGATTCGATGAAGTATCAGCCGGGTTCCATATTCCATAATCTCTTCCTCGCAGATGAGCTTAACCGTGCTTCGACAAGAACACAGTCCGCGCTCCTTGAGGCGATGGAAGAAGGCAACGTGACTGTTGACGGAAACACATATATGCTTCCGAAGCCTTTTACCGTTATCGCGACACAGAACCCTACAGGCGCTTCAGGAACCTCACTCCTGCCGGACTCGCAGATCGACAGATTCATGATCAGGGTCTCGGTCGGTTATCCTTCATCTAAAGATGAGAAGGCTATGCTCGACCGCCGTAAGAACGGCATCAACCCGATGGATAATGTAAAGACCGTATGCGATGTAAATACGATCGTAAATATGCAGGCGGAAGTAAATAACATCTTCGTACACGAGACTGTTCTCGACTACATAGTCCTGCTCATAAACAAGACCAGATCACATAATGAGCTTTCAAGAGGCGGAAGTCCGCGTGCCACACTTGCACTTACTTCAATGGCAAAAGCATGTGCCTATCTTAACGGCAGAAACTATGCTGTGCCTTCTGATGTTCAGAAGGTCTTCCTTCCTGTTGTCGCACACAGGCTCATTCTCACACCTGAGGCGGAAGTAAATAACAGGATCGCTTCCGATATAGCTCAGGAGATCCTTAAAGCAACTCCCGCTCCCAAGATCTGATAGGGCTTGGCTTATGCTGAAGACCTGGATCTTATATTCAGTATCATTGATCGGAACCTTCATCTTTTTCCTTTTCTATAAGATGTGGGTGTCGTGGTATTGTCTTGTATTCCTCCTGGTCCTTCCCATACCGGCCTTCATCCTGAGTCTCATCGCATCAAAGACTTTAAAGTTCAGCGTGACCACACCGGGCGGCACCATAATAGGCAATCCTGCTAACATCCTTTTTACCGTTCAGGGATTCGCTTCCTTCTTCTCTTTATGCAGACTTAACACAACGATCACCGACAGGATGGTGGGAACTTCAAGGACTGTAAAGCTAGAGATATCAGACAGCGGCACAACAAAGATCCCGCTTAATACAGATCACTGCGGCGCTTATTCATATAAGATCTCGAAGGTGCGAATATACGATCTTCTCGGGTTCTTCCACTTTGACAAGAAACTCAATAAAGACGTGGAATTCCTGGTCAAACCGGTACCGCAGATGCCTGACTATATGCCGGACATGTTCGGCTTCAAGGCAAAGAATCTGAGGAAATCCAAAAAGCCTAATTCAGAGATCTACGATATCAGGGAATACCAGCCGGGCGATCCCGTAAAAACCATTCACTGGAAGATGACAGCCAAGAAAGATAAGGTCCTTGTAAAAGAACCTCTGGAAGAATACGGCGGTTATTCAAGAGTCATCCTGGAACTGACGGATGACAGGGATGAACTCGATCTCCACCTGGGACAGATCCTCTTCACTTCAAAGTTTTTCTTGGATCATGAGACTTCTCATATCATAAGGGTCATTCCGCCTGACAGCAGAGAGATCGCTTACAGTATTGAATCTTCCACAGATCTCGAAAAGGCGCTGGCCTCCATTCTCCGCATGAGAATACCTGAGGAAGCACGCAAGAAGGCAGCTGCAAAAGCCGTTCCTTCTCCTTCTGATGAAGAATCAGAGGAGGCTTCAGATGAGAACTGATAAGATCAGGACAACTGCCCCTCACAGAAAACCCGATGCGAATATCGGAGCGCTCATAATACTGATCACGACAGTAACATCTTCCGGCTTTACATTGATGTTCGGAACGGCCTTTGAGCAGGAATTCAGCACCTGGACCACCATCATGTTCTCCCTGGCAGTCTCAACGGTAAGCACGGTCCTTTTCTTCATTAACAAAAAATGGCTTACTTCAGTGGTCCTTATCGCACCGCCGGCAGCTCTGGTTACGGCGGCTTTTCTCGATATACTGAATGTTCAGAAGGGACTTTCCGCATTCCTCTATCTCATGCAGTTCTATTCATTCTATTTGCTGCCCGGAGATTATGTCGGCGGCATGCCGGAATCCAGCGGATATTGTTTTATGTTCATACTGGCCTATGACATTGTGGCCATTTCCCTGACAACATATTTCCTGACAAGGAGAAAGCTCATCCCGTTGTCACTTCTTCTTTATGCGCCTCTCTTTGTCTGTGCAGTATCAAATACGGTAATGCGACCTGATACGGCTCCGTCTATTGCCGGAATAACAGGCGTTTTCCTGATCCTTCTGGCTCACGCATGCAGGAATAAGACCGGTGAATCATCAGGAAGAGTCCTTCTGCTTCTTGCGGTACCCGCTGCCCTTTTCCCCATAATTACAGGACTGATATTCCCTCAGGCTACATATGACAAGGATACCTTGGCAGAGCTAACACTAATATCGATGAAGGAAAAGGCTGAAGAAATGTCCCAGCCGTTAAGTGAATTCATCGATACTGTATTAAACGGTGCTAAGAATCCTCATATCAACGCATCAGGAAATTTCCTGACTACCCTTTCTGCTTCAGATACGAATCTTGATACGGTAGGACCTTTTAATCCGAGTTACGAAGAAGTCATGACCGTTCGAAAAGAGCCTAATCCCGGCTATACGGGCCCTGATCAAACCCTCTCAAGCAACATCGCTTATCTGAAGATCGAATCTCTCGACATTTATCAGGACAATAAACTCAAGAGCTGGAAGATCAAAGGCGATATCTACGATAAAGATGCAAATATATCACCTGTAATTGCACCTTATACGATCACTGTTACCCCGCTAATAGGCTCTTCAGTCGATATCGTTCCTTACTATACTGACTTTTACTATACGGATGACGCTGACTACAAGACCGTCAGTGCTTATAACACGACAAATACAAGAAAGCTTGTCAGTGCCACTTCACCTGTTCCTGTAAAGACAGGAAATATCTATTCGAAGAAGTACTTAGATGACTATGTCTACAATATATGTCTTAATGTTCCGAAAACAACAGAAGACGAGATAATAGAGACCTGCAATCTTCCGGATTGGTACCTTGATGTGTACTATGGAAGACTGAACATGTCCGACACGGAAAAAGTCAGAAGAGTCACCGAATATGTAAGCGGTCTCCATCCGTACAGCAAGGATACTTCTTATCCTCCGCAGGGTGTGGATTTTGTCCCGTGGTTTATCAGGGATGCAAGTAGCGGCATATGTGTTCACTATGCGGCAACTTCAATGATCCTTCTCAGAATGATCGACGTCCCTGCAAGATATGTCAGAGGCTATCTCACCAACAATGCCTGGCCAGGAACAGAAGGCAAGGTAACTACCGGAGATTCCCATGCCTGGTTCGAATTCTTCTCGCCTGAATGCGGCTGGATAATGGGTGATGCGACACCCGGAAACGAATATGCTGCTTCATCTTCCAATGTAAACAGAGCAACCAGTGAGTATCCGGATATTGCCCGGTCAGATCATTCTGAACCTGATGCTACAGACGCTACAACTGAGACAACAGAGACAACTGCCGAGACCAGCGGTTCTGAGACAAGTCAGTCTGAAACAAGCGGATCTGACACCACGGATCAGACCTCAGATATAGATGCTACGGAAGATCTGTCCTCATCAGATCCTGTGACAGATTCTGATGCGTCTTATGATGACCCTGATACCGGCGATTCTTTGAATACAGGAAACAAACCTGCAAAGAAGGACCCTGACAACGATGCCATGCTCATAGTCTTAACCAAGACCTTCCGGGCCATCATGACTGTGCTTGTAACAGCGATCTCCATAATTCTTCTGGCAGCGCTTGCAAGGTTCATCTATGTAGCTTTCTGGCACAGCAGATTTAATAAGGAAACACCTGCCGAGAAGGCATTGGAATACTATCACTATTACTGCTTCCTCGGCCGCGTATTAAAGTTCTCGCAGCCTAAGAAAGCCAGAATGATAGCCGAGAAAGCTGCCTTCTCCGAGAAAGGAATAACCTCAAACGAACTCGGCATCCTTGTCTTGGAATGCAAGAAGAACCTGAAAGCAGTAAGCACAGGATTCTACCGGATAAAGAGGATCCTGTACAAAGTCCTGTCCATAAAGATTACAGCCGGAGATTAAAGATAAGAAACAGTCTCTGACAAAGGCTTTCTGTTGCCGTGGTTTGCAAGCGGACCCGCACCCTCAGCACCATAACCCAGATCCAAGATCATGAGCACTTCCTCATTATCAGGAAGACCGAACTCGGAATGTGCCTTCTCCAGATCGATGCAGTTAAGCCAGCAGCTGTTGATCCCTTCATTTGCCGCAGCGAGCATAAGATGAGTGGCGACGATCGTGGCATCTTCGACACCGGATTCTCTCTGTGATCCGGGATATGTATAGACATTATTCTTATCGAAAGCAACGAGGAGGCATGTGCCTGCGTTATATCTGCAGGGTGTAACAAGGTCCACCTTTGCCAAAGCCTCTTCTGACTGGAGGACATAGATGTGCTGTTCCTGAAGGTTTTTAGCAGTAGGGGCAAGCCTTCCCGCCTCAAGGATCCTCTCGAGCTTATCCTGCTCCACCTTACGGCCGTCATAGCTCTTGCACGAAAAACGTTCTCTCACAACATCAGTAAACTCCATATCTTCCTCCTGATATCAATCGCAGGTATAACCCGGCTTCTTGTAAAGGGATTCCATTGAAGGAGCGATCTCTTTGTCCCAGACTTTTGATTTCCAGTCGTCCTTCTCGATCTCTGTTATGGCAATAGATACGCTTGAGGCATCGCAGCCCATTGTCTCTGCAATAGCCTTTGTTACTTCTTCAGCACACTTGGCCTTAACTTCTTCTGATCTTCCCGGATAGCATTTGATCTCTACGTGTGGCATGTTGATCCTCCTTATTAAATGATATCTGAATCATTTTTTGTTTTAACAATATATATAGAACCGGCGATTATGATAGCGGCACCCATCAAGGGAAGCATTATCATGATCAGTTCTTCTTTACCGTTTAATATACCTCTTGATACGGTAAACAGCGTATTAAGAACTGCACTCAGGGTGCTGTATATCATGAAAAGCATCGGAAATACAAACAAAGACCTTCTTTTAGGTTCCTTTGTCCTTGTTTTTCCGGCAAGCGCGGTCACGGCTATAAAAGAGATAATGCTGAATATCAGGCCTGCTGAGAATACGGCAATATAGTTCCAGAGCGGAGCTTTCTTAGTCATATAAGATGCTAAAGAAAACCTCGAGAATATGGAAATAACAAGCGAAATTACCCTGGCAGCCAAGGCTACGATCAGATGTGCTTTTCCTATCTGATAATTCTTTATGAAATAAAGGCTGAATAATACTATTGAAGCTATTCCCAGCAATGCAACTGCAGTACTGACGAGGCTGGAAAAAGTGCTGTATAAAGCAACATTGTCCATTGAAAGATATCTTGCGATCACAGCAGTTACAGGAACTGAACTGTAGATCGTCAGTATGGCTTCTAATCCGGTAAGGATGAGCGCGATGCCCATGAAAAAACTTCTTTTGTCTTTATTGACCCTGATCCCGGAAGAGATCGCAACGATTCCGGATGCCAGCTGTGAAGCAAGAACTATTATGGAAATCGTTCCGACAATATAAAGCCAAATCTTGAATAGTCCGCCCATAAGTATTCCTCATTTCCCATTATCTGGACATCATTATATCACCACATCAATTCAGTTTTTCGGACACAGTGATTTAAAACGGGTGCAACATTTTCGGATCATGACTGTATATATGGTATAACACGCACATGGAGGAAATCTAAAATGCATAAAGGATTAAGAACAGCACTTTGCGCCACACTGGCTTTTGCAGTAATTGCAGGTATCGCAGGATGTACTTTAACACCGCAGAAGCCGGCAAACACGAACGGAACCACTCAGGCTACAACAGCCGCTACCTATTCACAGAATTATAAGTCTGTAAAAGAAGACAATAACGGCTCTCTTCCTGAAAAGGGACAAGTCGGAAATATGAAATATGAGATCCTGGGCAAAGATTCATACGGTAATCTTATGGAGAAGACAAAAGTACGCGGCTACTATGTAGACCAGCTCGAACAGCTTGATACTCCCTATTTTATTGTTATCTATTCAGGAAAGAAGACCACCGGCGGCTATGATGTCAAGATCGTTGATCTCGGCCTTAATGACGAAGAACTTATCATCACAGTTGAAGAGACTTCACCCGCAAAAGATGCCTCAGTTACACAGGCAATCGATTATCCATTCTGCGTTCTGAAGCTCGATCAGATGCCTAAGGACTTTAAGATCGTCAATACAAATGGTGATGAATTCCTTTTTAGAAATGGTGCTGAAGATTAATATCTTATAAGATCAACAGTTTGGAAATAAGGGGCTGTCTCAAAACAAAAGAGATAGCCCCTATCTTATTGCAAAAGAAAACGGGTCCACGAAGGGCCCGTTTATTGTTAGAACAATTGTGTGAAAAAACTTCTAACATTACAGTCTGACTATTCTTAAGAAGAGACATTGCTTTCCAATACACCGCTTTGCAGGCTTCGTTGTAGATCTTTTCCTGCTTCCTTATTGTCCGCATCTACTCTATAGACACATGAGCAGGACGAATTATTGGGTGGTCTTCGAAAGTATTTGTTCTAAAAACATAATAACAATGTATAATCTCATTTGGTAACTGACTTTTCTCGGAAAGGATGCCTCAAAAACGCAGATATCTTAACGAATCTGACAGAGGGTCCGGAGAATTGAAAGTTACCGGTGTAACTATATCCCCTGGAGGGGAATAATAACAAAGGAGGATTTTGTATGGTACAAAATCGAAAACAAACCATCAAGACCATAGCTGTCTTGGGCATTCTTATCGGACTTACAGTCCTTATGGCGTTCACACCTGTGGGTTATCTCAGGGTTGGCGCGATCTCAATCTCATTTCTGATGATCCCCGTAGCGGTCGGCGCTCTCACCAAGGGCCCGTGGGCAGGTGCACTTCTTGGCACCGTGTTCGGCATCACAAGCTTCGCTCAGTGCTTCGGCCTGGATTCTTTCGGAACTTATCTCGCAAACATCAACATCGTATACACATTCATCATGTGTGTTGTTTGCAGAGCTCTTGCAGGATTCCTGGCTGGTCTCGTGTTTAAGCTTATGTCCAAGCTCACCAAAGTCACATTCGTAAGATGTTCAGTAACCGGCCTTTGCGCAGCAATCTTTAATACAATTCTTTTCGTCGGTGCTCTTATCCTTCTCTTCGGCAAGGGAACAGTAACTGAAGCAACCGGCATAGATCCCACTATTGGAATAGTCGCTCTTTTCGCTACCATCGTCGGCATCAATGCGATCTTCGAAGCTATTGCATCTTTCATTATCACAGGCGGCGTCGGCACTGCCCTTTTCAAGGCAAAACTGATAGGAGCTTAAAAACCGGAGGATATAACTATGGTTCTTGCTATCGACATCGGAAACACACACATCCTGCTTGGCTGTTTTGAAGAACGTAAGATCCTGTTCACGGAACTTCTCAGTACGAATAAATCCACCACAGAGCTTGAATATGCGGCGCTTATCAAGTCTGCTCTCGAATTCAACGGACAGAGCCCTGACAAGATAGACGGCGCGATCATCTCATCAGTTGTTCCGCAGGTCACAGGCAGCATTAAGGCTGCCGTCGGAAGACTCACTTCAACAGTTCCGGTAGTAGTCGGTCCCGGCGTAAAGACCGGCCTTAAGATTAAGATCGATAATCCGGCACAGCTCGGAAGTGATCTTGTCGTTTCCGCTGTCGCAGGCATCAAGGAATACGGCGTGCCGCAGATCAATATCTATATGGGAACAGCCACGGCTTTCTCTCTTATAGATGAAGATAAGAACTTTATCGGAACTTCCATAGGTGCAGGAATGGGCATAGCCGCTGAAGCATTGAGCAGTAAGACTTCCCAGCTGCCCAATATAGCTTTTGAGATCCCCAAGAAAGTTATCGGCACCAATACGGTCGACAGCATGAAGAGCGGATTTATTTGCCAGAATGCCGCTCTGGTAGACGGCATGATCGACCGGATCGAAGAAGAGTACGGCAGCAAGTGCATTGTGACCGCCACGGGCAGATATGCATCACTTATTGCTCCTCTTTGCAGACACAAGGTGATCTGCGACAAGGACCTCATCCTTAAGGGACTTATCGAGGTCTACTATAAGAACCTTTAAGACGGTTTACGTTATCAGTAAAAACGGGCTCTGGTCTTCATCACCCAAAGCCCGTTTTTTTATTCAACAACTAACTCTACATCATGCGTTTTTCTTCTCTGGTCTTCCGGAGGAAGCTGCATATAGTCACCATAGACTTTTTTGAGAATACTATCTGTATTCCGGGGACATAAACATCTTAACCCTTCAAATTCCAGCTCAACCGGCTTACCAAACCACTCGGTCTCAAAAAGGCATTTTTCTATACGTGACAGATACACTGCAGCATAACAAAACACACCATCATTCTCTTCTTTGTTTTGAGAATATCTGGTAATAGCTTTATACACCTTATCCAGATGCTTTTGCTCGTTCAGGCAATGCTTTAACAGACCGCACTTGTTATATAAGAAATACAAGAATCTGTTCATCATGCCGTAAAAAGACTTCGCCTTAATGAGGAACGTCTTTGATCTTGCAACTTTAAACATAAACAATTCCCGTTTAAAGGAAGAAATATACTTCTTAAAACTCTTTTTGGGATACTCGTCCAAAGCGAAAATATCAACCCAGGGAAAATAAGGGATTACTTCACCGACAGCATAAGCACGCTTTATACGAACTTTTTTGTCCACGATCCTCATCTGAAGAACCTCGGGACGGTCGCCGTTGGGTTTAAGATCACCGGTGCTCAAAGCATATCTTTCGTCCTGTGTATTTTGAAGGATCTCCAGAAGCTTCATATAATCCTCTCGCGGCATCCACAGATCAATATCATCGTCCCACGGGATAAAACCATGATGGCGGACGGCACCAAGCAAAGTGCCATAAGCAAGATAATAAGTTAATCCATTTTCCCGGCATACTTCATCAACAAACTTTAATATCCCCAAAACTACCGTTTGTAAATCTGTCATCTTTTATCTCCAGGCTGAATATAACTGCAACGATTCAGTTGCTGTTCTATTTATACAGTTTTTCTATATAATTGCAAACAATACATTTCAATAATAAAGACCGGCTTCAAAGAGCCAGTCTTTTCTGTCAGTTAGCCGAAAAGCCCCTTCTTCCGTTTATAGAAGGGCTCGCCTGTCGCAGCTTTTATGCCGAATTCCTGCGTAATGGGAACCAGGTCTATATACATTCCCTTAGGAAGATATGGGATCCCTGCATTTGCTATGTCCTGGAAATATGTGCGCGGATCGCCTTTAGCATCAACAACGAGAAGGAAACTCTGCTCTTCGTCTTTCATCATGAGCTTGAGCCAGATAGCGTTAATGTCTTTAACATTTTTCGCGTATTTGCAGATGGCATCAGTCATCTGCCTGGGATATTCTTTAGGTTCACCCAGCATGACCTTGGTATCCTTTTTCACAATGTTCTGCTCGATGTGAGTGGCCTTCATTGATTCCTTTACACTCTTGAACTGCTCGACCATGCTGAAAGGCAGCAGCAGGGCATCACCGAATGGATTGATAACAAGGTTGTATTTGTTATTGGCAAGAATCGAGTAAACATCCTCAAAAGACATGACCATTGTCTTTACGTCGCCTTCCTTGAAAGTCTCCCATTTTCTCAGTTCTTCCCAATCAGTGAAAAACGGCTGGATCACAGTACCGTCTTTTAATCCAAGCATCGGGAAACTTATATTGCTGCCGCCTTTGATCTCGCCCTTGCCTTCTTCTTTCGGTTCTATTGATGCTTCGCTTAAATCGACCACAGCAAGAAGATTTGCATTCATCGCAAACTCTTCAGCGATGAGGTTCAGCAAAGGAACCTGTTCCGCCTGGGGAGTGACAGCACGCTGCTTTAAAAGCTCTTTAAGCTTAGGGTTTTCCACCGGCTTATTTAAATCCACATCCATAATCTGTATCCCCTTATCTAAAGATTTAGATAAAGTATACCAAAACTATGTCAGTACTCGGTACGGACGGTATCAAGACCGTACATCTCTTTGAAGATCCTCTCGTCTTCAGATGATCTGATCACCATTACATCCGTGAAATGCCCGTCCTTTTTATTCTTGAAGCCGGCAACCTTCTCACCAGTGCAGATAGAACTCCTGATCACGGCATACTGGGTCTCCGGATCGAACTGTATCTCCGGTCCTGTCTTCTTGCCCTGCTTGCCGAATATCGGAAACTTCATATCCTGATCTGCCTCATACATCGTCTATCTGTACCGCAAAGCGGTATGTGCCGTCACTGTAGCCGATTACATAATACGACTTAAAAGCACCTATATATTCGTATTTGTACTTATCGTCGATCTGATCTTCCTCTATAACCGGCAGACCCGTTGTCACGCTGTACAGATCTACAGATTCGCCGCTGATATCTTTGGCTATGGCAGGATCAGAAGCCAGCGCTTTTCTTATGCCCTCTTCACACCCTTCAGGAAGCGCTTCACACATCTTGTCTGCATCAGCATAGCGGTAAGTCTCGATCATGTAAGAAGCATCGCGGAAGCCCCTTTCAGCGTACCTTTCGATGCAGGGGGCTAATCCGGGCAATAGAGCCACATTACTGAATAAATCCTTCTTGTCTTCAGTCATTTCAGTCTTAAGCTCCCAGCGGGAACTCTTTATGTAATTTCTGATCGTTCCGAAAATATAGACACCCATGAGAATGCCGATCGAAGCAACGATTCCAAAGCCAATCCAAAATCCCTTTTTCATATACATGTTCTCCTGTTAAAGAATTACCATGGTTGGGATTATATTAGCACGGGTTATATTGTTTTTCAATTACTTTTTATCGAATTTCGATATATTTGCTATGAGCGCGAAAAAAATCAGAACAGCTGAACGTCCAGCATCCAGGCCAGGCAATAGAGTGCGAACGATGTGACCGCAACTGCGTAAACAAATACCTTGGTAAACAGTGACAGCAGATTGGGGCCGTTCTTCATAGCCTTTCCTGAATAGTAAGCTGCCGGCATGCATGTCAGTACGATATATCTGTATTCCATCGTGCATGTGTATGCATAGCTGTAGCAGAAATAAACATAAGAGATAAGCTGTGAGATCAGAAGGATCGACATGACAAGATTCATCATGTCACGGTCCTTGATCCAGTTAACGATAAAGTTGATGAGGATCGTGATCGTAAAGACAGTGAACGCCGTCAGAAGAAGATATCCGATCATGGCCAGGATCATATGCTCACGGTAATACTCGTCGTCGAAGCATGCCTGGTTCAAAGTCTCTGTGATGATGTTGTAATCAACACCTTCCTCGAAAGCGAGAAAACGTCTCCAGAAAGGCATCGGTGCGATAAGCTGTCTCGGTGATGCCTCGATATCAGGCCTTGCGACGTATGTTAAAGGGACCTGCCACTTAATGTAGTTTCTTACCTGATACCAGAGTCCAAGAGGTGCGCAGACGGCGAGGAACACGAGATATTGCCAGACCATCTTAAGCTTTTTCTTCGATTCGAAGAAAGCCTTCAGCATCATGAATCCTATGGGGAATGCGATGAGTCCTGCAGAGATCTTTGCCATCATGCCAAAACCGATGCAAAGGCTTATACCCATTAGCTTTAAGAATGACTTCTTCTCGTCGTTATACCAGACCCACGCAAGATAGAAAGCAGATATCGCAAGCGTTATGGCAAGAGGATCGTTATTCAAAGAACCTGAGAAAACGATGAATTCCGGAAGCAGCGCTACTGTGATGTAAGCTATAGTCTTTCCCTTGGGTGTCAGGTTCCAGAGCTCGATAAACTTCTTTAATACTGCGAGCGTTACAAGCGAATAGAAAAGTGACAGGCACTGCAAAGCGTCCCAGTTGTGTGCGTATGAAGCGGGTGCGAGCTTTCTGTAGATCGCGAAGAAAAGAGCGCTTACCGCATGGCTGAACGGCGGATGGTAGAACTGCCAGTGCTGTGTGATGTCTTCATCCAAAAGCTTGTGGTTATTAAGAAGATACTCAATATATTCAGAGTGATATGCATATCCGTGGAAGGTCTCAAACTCACCTAAGTCATGCTGTCTCTGCTCGGCACCTGTGTAAAGAACGTAAAGTGTCCTTACGGCGATGGCTGCTATTGTGACTACAGCCATTATCTTCGCTTCTTTATCCTTGCCTGAATACTTGTAGATGTAAAAAGCTGTCAGTGCAAATCCAACGATGAGAAGCACTATGCGCAAGGGGTTCATCAGCGCGAAATTGCAGCCTGTTACAACGAGCACGAAAATACACCATACAGCACTTAATGCTATATCGATACTGAGTTTGCCGTTAGGTTTGAGCTTGATGGTTGTCATATGCCTTCTTTTCGAGCTGTTTTATCTTTAAAAGAATAAAGTAGCACCGGTAAAAAAGCAACTGATAACTACATCTCCTTAATGTACTTTCCTGTACGGTCGTTCATATATTTGATGACATCATCGATCGAACGGTCGCCGGCATAGTAAGGAGCAATCTCCTCTATCAGGAATGACGTGATCTTCGGATCATCATAGTAATATGTTCCGATCGAAGTAAGGCTCTCTAAGAACTTTTTGCCCATATCTTCAGTCGCGTATTTATAGCCGTAAATCTTCTGATAAGAATCTGATCCGGGCATGTGCTTGGCCATATCCTTTGCCCTGTCCTGCTCGATGTTATTTATCTCTGTAATTACGGCAATGTTCTTCGCCATTACATCTTTGTTTGTGACGATACCCTGGAATTCTGCTCCGGATTCACCAAAGCCTGCACCTCCGAAAAGGAAGTTAATAAACTTTTTGCAGCCTTCTTTTCTGTCAGAAGAAGTTGTAACAGATAACGTCTCTGACGCTCTGAATCTGGGACCTGATGCATCGACAGAAGGTGTGCCGATTATGGTGTAGCTCTCCTTGTCAGACTTGCAGGCGTGAACGAATTTGATGAAGCTGTCCAGCTTGTCATAGCGGCATCCGGTGCGTTCTTTCTTCTCTTCATCTGCGAAATTTATGTCGTCTGTTTTCGCCTGCTTCTCTGCTGCAAAATGCTCTTTTGAGTATGCTATAGCTTCCTTGAACTGTTCACTGGTAAAGTCAGTCTTATCTCCGTCTATGGCGCTCTTGATGTCGATGCATGATAAGACGAAAGAGATCTTATTGTTATAAAAAGACAGCGGATAGTCGTAAGGCGAGAAGCCGTTAAGGCCTGTCTGTATCATCTTGTCATACTCTTCAAAAGTAATGCCTGAAGCGCCGGTCTTAACAAGGGAAGTGTCCGTTACAAGTCCTTCGATCTCAATAGTTACAGGGAGAAAATACTGCTTGCCCCTGATCTTTGAAACATTGATGATATTCGCATACTGCTTCTCTGCTACCGAAGGCTCGAGGTAATCAGAAAGATCTTCGAAAATATCATCCCTCATCGCGCCGTTCTTCTGAACGCCTATTGCTATATCCGGAGCATCAGAGCCCTTAAGTTCCTGGATCATCGTGTATTCCAGTTCATCTTCCGTATTAAGTGAAGCTATTCCTCTTCCTGCCTTAATGCCGGTCTTGTATTTATTCCATATGCGTATGATGTACTCATCATCTGTTCTGTTGAACTCATATATAGCGTTGGAAAGATATTCTTTCATGCTCTTGCCTGTGGGCGCTGCAAGCTCGATTATCTTCTTGCCTGCGTTAGGATTCTTTTCGCTGCGCTTCAATATAGTGACTGTCTCGTCAAAGCCGGCATAGAACATCGAATACTCTTTGTCTTTCCTGGAATATATGACCGCCATGTCACTGCTGCACTTTACGAGCTGCACATACAAGGCCGTCATATCCGAGAAATAAGGCGCATACCAATCGCTGTCTATGACAGGCTCAGCCTTAGCGGTCTGCATGTTAAATGTCGTGATGTTGCCAAGCGTATCTATCTTATAAAGCCCGCCGGATACATCTGTCTTATAATCAGTTATGCTTATCTGATCTTTATCGCTGACTTCATATTTCTTATAGCTTTTCCTCTTGCCGGTGTCAGGATCGAACTCAATTATCACCGCACCGTCGATCGTTGTGTAGCATACAGCAAATAACGAATTATTCTTCTGATCGTATGAAAAACTCTCCACCGTGTACACAGAAGGTATCCCTGAAAAGTCCAGTTCATTCTTAAATTCGGAACCTTTAAAAGAAAACGCGTGAACTGTGATTCCGCCTGCTCTTTCAGATACGAGTATGACCGGAATATAGTATTCACCTGCGATTTGGATATCACTTACTCCGTATGTATTCTGACCGTCGCCATGGATCTCCAATGGTTCACCGGGCTTGTTCGTAAGAAATCTCGGCTCAGTTGTCTCACCTGTTGTAAGATCCAGGTTTACAACAGCAGTCGAAAATCCGCCCTGTGCGAATACAGACATTACTGCTTCTGCTGTCTTCCCGTCATCAGCAGGCTTGATGGAATACGTACTTTTTATCTCATAGTTCTCAGGATCTTTGACCTTTACGGTGCTCACGAGATTACCCTTATCATCATAAGTGCTGAGAAGCGTTCTTTTGTAGTTCTCGTAATCAGCCAGATTGGTCAGAGAGTATAGATGAAAGACCTTGTCTTTGCTGCTACCCACTACACTCGAATCGAGCATCTCGGTGGAAAGCTGCTCCGTCTTAAGCTTGAATCTCGTTGACTCAAACCACGGATCCTCTTCCTTAACTACAGTGATCTTATTACCCTTTGAACATGCCGGCAACGAAGGGACCAGCATACATACCGCCAAAAGCGCAGCGGCGATCCTTTTCCTATCCATAATAACCTCCCGGAAGCAAATTCCTATTACCCTGCCTGTAATATAAAGGATTTTTGTCACCATGGAATAGAAAACGCGAAAATGACACAAAACTTATGCCGAATTGATGCCTTCACCCTATGCTAAAGATGCGAAAAGCCGGTCCAAAACTGAACCGGCTTTCCTTGTGTCTTTATTAATATCTGAGATATCAATCAATTACTTCGATCTTTACGTTATCGAGATAGAACGGATTCATATCTACGCTCTCGAAATAGATCGTAAGGCTGGGTGTACCCGCTTCGATCGTGTACTGACCTTCGCCCAGTACCCATTCGTCAGAACCTGTCTGAACCTCAGCTACTGTAGGCCATGTACCGTCGATATCAGCTGTGCACTTGCATGTGGGAGCCTTGGACTTGATAGCAAATGTTACCTTGATCGTGTGTCCTGCATAGTTAGTTACATCGATAGAGTAACCGTCGTACTCAGCATAACCCTCAGAATTCATGAGGCAGTAATCACTCTCGTAACCACCCTCAACGACCTTCTGGACAGAGCTGTATCTCGGTCCGCCTGTGAACTTCTTATCTTCGTAATCCTCTACGAAAGGTGTTGAGTCTGTCTTAGGCTCCTGATAGTCAGCAGGCTTTGCTACTTCGCCGCCGTTGATGGCGCACATAACGCCCTCATAAGCAGGCTTCGGTGACAGGTTGCCGTAGAAGAGCAAAGGCTTTGTGGAAGACTTCCAGCTCATATCGTCTGTAAGACCCCATACTGTTACGCACTCGATCGGAACGCCTGCCTTGTCAGCTGCGATGATGGCATCGAAAAGCTTCTTCATATAAACGCCCTGATCGTACATAGCGTTAAGTGACTTAGGTGCAGTAACATCAAGCTCTGTGATGTGGATTACAACACCAAGCTCATCAGCATACTTCTTAGCTGCATTGACATAGTTGTTGGGATCAAGGCCTGCACTGATGTGGCTCTGCATACCCATACCGTCAATGTTGCCTGCAGCAGCAACGGGCTTTAACATCTTGAGGATGTCCTCCTGCTTTGATGTCTGATACTCGTTGTAATCGTTGTAGAAGAGCTGAACTCCCTTAGGAGCGTGCTTTCTTGCGAACTCGAATGCCTTCTCTACGTAGTCATCTCCTATTGTCTGCTTCCAGTAGCAGTCTCTCATTCCCCCATCATCTGCGGCCGCTTCATTAACTACGTCCCAGGCATAGATAACTCCCGGATAATTCTTTTCGCACCAGTTCATGACTGAGTCGATATAATTCTCCATTCTCTTGAGCATGAGTTCCCTGCTCGCGAGCTTTCCGTTTACATCGTAATTCTCATAGAAAAGCCAGGAAGGTGTCTGTGAATACCAGACAAGTGTATGGCCTCTCATGGGAATATTGTTCTTCTTGCAGAAGTCTAAAATCGGCTTCGCATTATCGAAGTGAATAGCCGGATTCTCGTTATACTTTGCAGGATCTGCAAGTGTAACAGCTGCATCGAGAACGCTCTCAGGCTTGAGCTCGTTCTCAGGTGTTACTGAGTTGAACTGTGAAGTAATGAGCTTTCTGAACTTGTCGTTCTTGTTAGTCATTACGGATGCAGGTGATGCAACACCGAACTTGAAGTATTCAGCATAAGCAGCAGAAAGTGATGCTGTCTTCGTCGGATCTGCGAGTGATTCAACCGGTACACCGGTAAGGTTATTGAAGTCGCCTACAACACTGATCTCGAAAGAAGATACCGTGATATCTCTTACGTCGCTGCCTTCGATATAAACGATGGCATTCTCAGCATTCGCAGGGATCTCGATGTTGCCGGAAATCGATGCTTCGCTTGCTTCTGTCGTCTCGCCTGATGCGACAGTAACATAGGAAACATTTCCGTAGATGTCATACTTAAGTGTGAGTCTTACCGAATCATTGGCACTTGATACTGAAGCTGTAGCGTTGATCGTGTTTCCTCTGTAATCTGGGCAGGATATTGCAACGCCTGCGTTGCTTTCCTTACGGTTAGTAACCAGGGCTTTTCCATCCTGTGTGGTGATCTTGCAGTCACCGTACTTGATCCAGTTTCCGGCCTTCTCCTTCTGAGTGAAATCCGCCTTGATAGTGAGCGGAACATCACGGGGGCCGTCCGTTCCCTTGGGGAGTACGTCACAACCGCTTAAGAGGAATAATCCTGCAAAAGCTGCAGCGACGAACCTGATTAATCTCTTTTTCATATTACCTCCACGAAAAAAGATTCATATTGTTTGCTGCTTGTCATGTTAAATGATACCGCAAGAATGGTAGAACTGATAGACATACCTTCAAGGCTCTATCCCTAAAAATAGGAGCTGAAAACTGTTAAATTGCCATTTTGATTTTACATATCTTGCTATTTGAAGAAAAGTTCGCAAATTATGTAATCAAATATTCTTGTTTATTGCGAACAACGAAACTATTATTTGAATATCAAAATAAACTTGCGTCTGTTATTATTTCCTTGAGAGGTAATGTATAGGTGAAGTATATCTATTGGACAATATTCTTTCTCGTCACAGGCATTGTGCAGTATTTTCTGCTCCTGCTGGTGAGCGCCTGTCTGGTCAATTCCAAAAAGCTCTATGATAAGCACAACGGCTATTACCGCTGGCTCCTTAACAGTTCCACCTGGATACTGGTCTTTTTCGGAAGGATACATTATCACACGAAGGGCATGGAGAAGATCCCCAAAGATTCAAGATTCCTTCTGGTATGCAATCACAAGTCCAAATTAGATCCTATTACGACCTGGTATCTGTTCAAGGATTATGATCTCTCATTCATATCCAAAGAAGCTAATTTCCACGTTCCTATCTGGGGCAGGATAATAAGGCGCTGCTGCTTCCTTCCCATCGACCGCGAGAATCCGAGAAGAGCGATGGATACGATCAATAAAGCAGCTGAACTCATAAAGGACGATCAGGTATCGGTCGCAGTATATCCGGAAGGCACCAGGAACTTCGGCGAAGGCCTCCTTCCCTTCCACAACGGAATCTTTAAGATCGCCCAGAAAGCTAATGTCCCCGTCGTCATCTGCGGTATAAAAGGTGCCGACATGATAAAGAAGAACTACCCGCTTCACAGAAGTGATGTCTATTTTGAAGTGCTCGACGTCCTCCCTCCGGAGAAGATCAAGTCAGAGCGCTGCAATGACATCGGTGATTATGCGAAAAGTCTTATGACATCTTTCATCGAAAAGAACGAGGAGGAAGAGAATAATGTCCACTTACGTACTGTTTAACGGCCTTTCAGGTAACGGTTCCGGCAAGGCCAAAGCCGAAGAGATCAAGGGTTTTCTTTCGGGCAAGGAACCTCTTTTCGAGGACGTCACAAAGCTTGAAGGTGGCTACAGATCTTTTGTTGAAGGCTTAGGTGCCGATGACGAGATCTACCTCTGCGGCGGCGACGGTACGCTTAACCGCTTCATAAATGACACTGACGGCATAGAGATATCTCAGCCTCTTTACTACTTCCCTACAGGAAGCGGCAATGACTTCTGGAACGATCTCGGAAAAAAGCCGGGCGACGCTCCCGAGCAGATCAACAAGTATATTAAGGATCTTCCTTTTGTTGAAGTAAACGGCATGAAGAAGAGATTCTTAAACGGTATCGGTTACGGCATTGACGGCTACTGCTGTGAGGTCGGTGACCAGTTAAGAGCAGCAGGCAATAAGAAGATCGATTATGCAGGCATAGCGATCAAAGGTCTCCTCTTCCACTATAAGCCGACCAATGCAGAGATCGAAGTTGACGGTAAGAAGTTCTCCTATAAGAAAGTATGGCTCGCTCCTTCAATGAACGGCCGTTACTACGGCGGCGGCATGATCGCCACACCCGGCCAGGACAGACTCGGCTCTGACAGACTCTTATCTCTTCTCCTCTTCCACGGCAGCGGCAAGATCAGAACGCTTTGCATCTTCCCTTCCATCTTCAAGGGTAAGCACGTTGACCATAAGAAAGTCGTCGAGGTAAAGACAGGCCATAAGATAAAGGTGACTTTCGACCGTCCTGTAGCTCTTCAGATCGACGGAGAGACCGTACTGAACGTTACCACTTACACTGCATATAAGTGATCTGAATATAAGTTATCCTTAAAGGAAACTGTCGTAAGCTCCGGTTACATCCTTAGGGATCTGGGCAATATGGACATAGTACTTTTCGGGAACGGGTTCGTCCGAGACGTCTATTACCGGCTTGTTAAGGTAAGCAAATCCAACGTATTTGCCCGAAACGGCAAATGCGTCAGCCGTGACTGACTTAAGATCCAGGTATTCAGGATAACTTACTATCTCCACCGCTATGACGGTGTAATCGAATTTGCCGTAATCAGGATCATAGAAAGCTTCGAATTCTTTTTTGCTCTTCAGATCGATCCCGGTATCTTTTCCGAATTCAATGAGTTCATCAAGATTTGTGATGATCCTTTTCGCTTTTGACGTGGAAACTTTATTCGGACATTGGACAGTCTCAATATAAGATTCGTTCCTTGAATAGATTGAGGCAGGTTTGGTCTTGAATCCGCCGGACATGATCTTGCGCAGAAGATCACTGGCCTTTTTGGCATAACGGTCATCAAGTTTTCCAGTTCTCTCGCCCGATTCGCTGATGCTGAAGGATTTACCGTTCACATGAACATAAGTTAAATCTGTTCCGGCATCACAGACCTCTATATCCTCATATTTAAACTCTGCATCAGGATCGATCTTGAGCATATATCCGTAAAGCTTGGAGACAGTATCCTTATCGATCTTTGTTAACGGTTCTGAATACTCTTTAAGGAGTTTTATCCTCTCCTCATCAGTAAGAACTTCACCCGGAAAATAGGCCTCATGCTGTTGTTCAGAGGAAGAATAGACTGAGCCGTCTGCGAGGATATAAGTGTGACTTCCCGCATATCCCCATGAACCATTTTTACTGATGAAACTGACAAGGATCTCGTCATCCGGAAGACCTTCGACTGAGACACCATTATCAGCATCAGAACCATCCGTCTTCCCCGTGATGCCCGGTTTATCTGTGCAGCCACAGCAGAACAGAAACATTAATACAGAGCCTATCAAGGCCAGAGCGATCGTTTTCTTATGTTTCATAAGTTACCCCCGCGGTTCTTTATATCTTTATAACAAATAAAAGGCCCCAAATGTTGCATTTGGAGCCTTAGAAATAAGAAAACGGAATTATCAGCCTACACGCTGATCGATCGCCCTGGCGAGCTGGTCTGCGCAGGACGTGCCCTTCATACCGCAGATGTTTCCTCTCAGGATGTCAGCGACTTCCTTCGCGTCCTTGCCTTCGACAAGCTTGCCGATAGCCTTGAGATTGCCGTTGCAGCCGCCTAAGAACTTAACGTTATAGAGCTTTCCGTCTTCAACGTCAAAGTCGATCTGGACAGCGCATACACCGGAAGGTGTGAAATTAACATGTTCCATATAAATACCTCGTTTAACAATGTTACTTTGATCAGAATCCCATGACATTGATGAGCAGGAGCCAGCTGATTCCGTAGTAGCAGCCTACTGCGATCAAGTCGTTTATAGTCGTGATAAGGGGACCGGATGCTACCGCAGGGTCGACCTTGATGCGCTTGAAGAACAACGGGATCAGCGTGCCTACGATGGATGAGAAGATCATCGAGATAAGGCATGCGACACCGATACATCCGCTTACCGCAAACGCGAAATGCGGTTCACGGCCCTTTAAGAACATAAGATACAGGCCGATAAGCAGGACTGAAACTGCACCAAGGATCAAGCCTACGCTCATACCGACCTTGGATTCCTTAATTACCAGTCTGAACTTCTGGGCAAAGGTCAGATTCTCGTCCGTTAATACACGGATCGTGACAGCGAGCGACTGTGTGCCGACGTTACCTGCCATGTCGAGGATCAGGGACTGGAATGCCATAATTATCGTAAGATGCGCGATAACTCCCTCGAAAACACCTACGAGCGAAGATACGAGCATGCCGAGGCAGAGCAATATGAGAAGCCAGGGCATTCTCTTCTTGATACTCTGTCCCAAAGGCTCCTTGATATCTTCTTCTGCAATAAGGCCGGCGAGCTTGACGTAGTCTTCACCAAGCTCATCATCGACAACTTCTACGATGCTCTGGGATGTGATAACTCCCAGTATCTTGTTATCTTCGTCAAGGACAGGGATCAAGTCCTCCGAATAATCCTTGAGCTTTTCGATACAGTCATCGATCTGCTCTGTAGCGTATACGTAAGGGAACGACGTCACTATGAGTGTATTAAGGTCTGTCGTGCTCCTCGCGGTGATGAGATCTTTTAATGTAAGAGCTCCGTAGAACAGGCCGTCGTCATCCTCGACAAAGAGCGTCGAGATATTGTCGTTATCTACAGCCTGTGTGACGAGAGCTGTCATCGCCTGCTTGACCGTAAGGTTCAGGCCGATCGTGATGAAGTTGGCGGTCATCTTTGAACCGATCTCATCTTCATCATAGGATGCGATGATGCTGATCTCTTTACGTACTTCAGTATCGAGAGCCTCGATGATGAGGCCTCTTCTCTCCTTATCGAGTTCTCTGAGAACATTGGCCGCGGTGTCAGTCTCGAGTTCTGCAACGACCGCTGCCGCACGTCTTATGTCCATCTCGCCCAGATAAGCACTTACCTGGTCTTCTTCAAGACACTCGAAAGCTTCCGCAAGCAAAGACTTGCCGCAGACTCTGAAGAGCTTCTTCCTCTCCTGGTCGGAGAGCTCCTCTAATATCTGCGCAATGTCACTTGCGTGATAGTCTTCTAACTTGTAATGAATTACCCTTGGGGAATCGTTACCCCTCATCAGCGAGATTATCTCGTCCTGATAATCTCTTCTTATTTCCTTCTCTGCCATTTGTTCCTCCTGAAAAGTAAACAAACGACGGGAACAAAAAACCTCCGCTTTGCTTTGGGCAAACAGAGGTGACGATACATCATTTAGTCCTTAAGGTCCGATACGGTCATCGACTGGCACTTTAAGGAACAAAGGATAT